>Ga0214923_10002502_pt1 | contig 24341 bp, 48 predicted proteins | sample LL1510_MetaG_FD_177993 | JGI IMG/M metagenome (GOLD analysis project Ga0214923, IMG submission 177993) | Freshwater microbial communities from Lake Lanier, Atlanta, Georgia, United States - LL-1510 | ecosystem: Environmental > Aquatic > Freshwater > Lake | place: USA: Georgia | collected...
AACCCACCCATAGCTGTTGATGCGACCTTTCCTAGACCCTTCATATCGGGCAGCATCCCACCAACTTTTCCTAATAGACCTCCTTTACCACTTTTTCCTTCTCCTGCAGGACCTGCCTTATTCATGTCACCACCAGGCAATAGAGAACCCTCAGCAGAGCTTTCTAAGTTATCTAAGGTAAGTCTATCTTGAGCCTCAGCGGCTTCTTCTGATGCTCTTACTAGCTTTTCTATGTTATTTGATATTTGTTCTAGTGGTTTTAGTCCATCAATAACTAGCAACAATTCTTCTGCTATAAAATGCACATCGCTGGCAATCTCTGCACCAACTTTTCCATATCCCGCAGAGGATTCCATTACTAAAGATGATCCGTCGTTATTAAAATTCTCTAACCCACCATATGCTCCAGGATTTACACCTGGTCCAAATTCGTCATCTGCTGGACCAGGGCTAGGTGGTTCTCCTGATGGTGATCCAGACCCTTCTTCAGCTTGAGAAAGAGACGATGAATACAATTTTTTGGCATCTCCTTTAAGAATATCTTTACTTTCTTTATTTTTTTGCATTTTGTCTTTGACAATTTGCGAAAGTTTCCCACCAGCCATCACAGCGAGCTGCATTACAGGATTATTATATGACATTCCCAACATAGCAGTACCAAGTTGTGGTGTGATTTTCGATATAGCACCGCTGGCTGCACTTAATATTTTTCTTTTTTGCTGAATGTGAGATTCTATGGCAAAAGTTACTCGACTTATACAAGAGTTTAGTATACCAGTTTCTTCTGATCCTAACTGAGCCTTTTCTAAATTTTTCTTTAATTCTTCTGCTCTTTTTATTCGATGTTTTAATCCATCTAAGCTATCTTCTCCAGCACCATCTAATATTTCTTTGATGACAGATAGTGTTGCAGAACCAATGTCGCTTCCTATTCCTTTAACTGAGTCTAAATCTTCGGAAACACCTGCATAAGGCTTTTCAGATTTATCCGACAGATCATATATATCTTTAAGAAGTTTATTTTTTAAGTCCATTATTCCTCAGATTTTTTATCTTCTTTGCGCCATTTATCATCAAGTGTGGCAAAACCCACATAAGCTCCTACTATAGACCCCATAGTAAGATAGAACCAAGATATTATATTTTCCAACACCTTTATTTTTTCTGGAGATAACTTGAACAAACAGCAATAAGTTACTATTAGCATAGAGATAATAGCGATATATGCCATTCTTCGCCTATGACGCCAACGATCTGCCAAAAGAATATATTTCTTCTTGGCATACTCTCTAATTTCTTTTATCGAAAGTTGACTTGTTTCCATTTTAACTAAAAGGATAGACAAGTCTATTTAGTTTTGTTTCTGGCCTCTTGATCTTTTAAGAATGTAGCCAACATATCTACATATATGTCTAGCTCGTAAGGGATCATGTTTTCCAATTCAGTTAGTGAGTATTTGTGATGCTGAACCATACTGAACAGTGTCTGGTACAACACAGCCAAATTGGTATGACTCAGCATTAGGCGAAAAAATTTTCTAACCCAGTCAATACAAAATCCTGTTCAAAGTCGCAACTTCCACACTTTATGTGTATTTTTTGCTGCAATTTTGGCATTGATGTTAAAAACTGCTCAATTTTGGTAAATTGCTGAGAGTTGAGAGATTCCAAGAAGTCTAGTCCTTCTTTAACACTAACATCCTTGGTTGATATTACTTTATCGTCATCGAATACGCACTCAATACATCCCCAAATAATGTTAAAAAAATCGTTTGGGTTGGTGCTCTTTTTAGCCGTTTCAATTTTGCCCAACATCTTTGTGGTGGGATATCGCACCATTATTCCGATCTTATCCGTCAACTGAATCTTTTTATCAGGCAAATTAGAAACATCTACATTAGCGTCTCTCAAGTTTATTTCAATTTCTCTATGCTTTTTACACTCTTCGCAAGCGGTGGTTTCTCTAGGCAAAAATCGTATTTTGGTTGTTTCACCAACAGACACAATTCTAAGCTGTAGAATAAGATATTCTAAATCAAAAATCTCCAGCTTGTCAACATCAATTCCGGGAGTAACAATACAGTTATGAACAACCTGCTTTGTTGCAGATGCGATATCCTCTGGGTCTTCTCCAGTAAGAGCGGTCAAAAGAATTTTTTGTTCTTTTACTAGAAATGGTCTGATAGTAATTTCCTTCTTTGTGGAAGGTATTACGGCTTGATGTGTAAGAACTTCAATTTTTGGTAAATTCATATAAACTCCATTGTGTAAGATTACTTATATATATTTAGAAGCCCGGGAGAATAGAATTTCTTCTTGACGCCGGTACGGGATTTAGAGGATTGACAACATTTGCCTCCCCAGGAAATATGTTATCCAAGGTGCTGCTCCATCTGGCATATTCAAATTCTATAGATAATTTAAGATAATCATCCCCACCAGAATAACTTAATTCTTGCTCAGAAATAGATTTTGGATATACTTCTTCTAAAAAATAAGTTGCTAACACTTGACCTACTAAAGATTGTGCTGCATCATCATTACTGATTTTTTGTATGACTATTTGTCCAACATAGCTTTGATAATATTCCATGTACTGAGAAGTTGGTGACATAATAAATTGATGCCAAACATCAAAGAATGTTCGCTCTATCATGGAATTTGTACATATAAAATTAATGTTTAGAGGTGCATATACTACACCATAGGGCATTTCACGTTTTGTACCAAACATTTTATGAGGTGTGGTCATTAGCTGTCGGCCCGGTAAACTAGCAGATTCAGCCAGAAGAGATATTTGTCTTGCTGCATATCCAGCCAAGGCTCCTCCTATAAGACCCAAAGCACCACCCGTAAACATAGCCGCAGGTGGTATAATATTGCAGATATAATGACAAGGCTGAGCCGGCCCAGCAGACTGATTTAATACCGATTTTATAGTTTTTATGTTTGTCATGATATTTCGTTTTCTGAATCTTTCCAAACCTTTTGTTTTTTTGCACCAACAAATTTTTCTGTGGGTAAAAACAACACAAAATCCCATTCTGATGGTAAAACTGTATAAAACATATTTCCTATATTTCTATTTCTATATCTTTTAATACAGGGTTTATACATTGATAGCTTGCTTGTTCCTTTTAATATTTTATATGACATATTTATTTTGAAGGTTTCGTCTTGTTTAGAGAATGTTTGATATTTGTATAGTCTGTCCATGAACCAAGCTCGATATTTTGGTGAAAGATAGTGAAAGTTTAGACCTAAAAAGCCGTCGGGAAGAATCTTGAGAATTAAAACCAAAGGGTACAAATCGTAATAAGGCAGAGTATTAGCCAACTTGGGATTATATCTAAAGGTAACAATATTGCCTATCTGAGGTTTATTTGGATATTTGTTTTTGTCGAACAGTGCGATTGGGTCGATGTTTTTATCACCAAACTCTGCAAACATTTTCTTTCTATACCACTCAAGAGATTCTCCGGTTCTTTGTTTAAAAACGTTCTTGTCAGTAATAGCGGCGATGCGCTCAAATAGTGGTGCTGCATTTTTCATTTAGTTATTTATTCATTTTCCAAGAATCTTTATACCCAAATCTTTTAGAGTTTTTTCTGTCCATACTTGAAAGATTATGTTTTTGGATTTAGCATGATCATTAGCTGCTTTCCATTTGGCTTGATTCTTTACATACTGAAACACTTCTGTTACATATTTTTTGCTTGTTTTGCTGGGCTTTTCGGGAAGTTTTGTGTATTTTTCGGGTTTTAGTTCTATCCAGTATGTTTGACCTGTTTGGAAAGTAATAGTGAAATCTACAAAATAGCGATGGATAGCATTGTCGGTGGGACATAAATATGGAATGACTAATTCTTCGGATGACCACTGTTTTATTGATGGGTTATTATCACACCACATCATAACAGAAAACTCCCACGAAGAGCGATAATATACATTAGTGACATCACCTATGTATTTGTTTGGATTTTTAATTTTAAAACGACCTTGATGCATATGTCAGGATATTTAGATTTCGTCAAAAAAGTAGCAAAATACGCCGACATAGTAAACAAAGCCGCAGGTTCAGGCTTTGCTGCTGGTACACTAGACCCCGCCGCACAGTCGGATATAGAAGCTAGTCTTGATCCTGATGCTGGAACAAAATTATTAGGAAGAAAAACGGAAGATGAAAATTGGATGAAGGATAAGGCTGCGCTTGTTTATCCGCAAAATCTTTTTCGTCCAGGACAGCAAGCGTATATTCTATTCTTAATGCGAGACTCTAATCTTCGCAGCACCGCAGTGTACAAAAGAATTGGACTGTATATGCCACCTGCCATAAAAGTTTCTTATGGTTCTAACTGGGAAGAAATTAATTTACCAGTTTCTCAGGCGGTAGATTTTACAAAAGACGCTGTTGATGCTGCGATGTCGGCATTCAGTGGTGATCAAGCACAAAGAGACAACGCAGGAGGATTTGGAGTAAACGCAGCGGCAACAGCAGCCGCAGGAGTTTTTGATGCGGCCACGGGAGGTGAAGCGTTCGGAAATTTTAGAGATATTAAACTAAGAAATACTACTAATCCACATCAAGCTCTATTATTTAAGGGCGTTAGTTTTCGAGAATTTCAATTTGATTTTGAATTATTAGCCAGAAGTAAAGATGAAAGCGATAGTATAAGACAAATTATAAAAACATTTAAGTGGGGTATGCACCCAGGTGGAGAGCAAGACGCCTCTTTCTGGTCTTATCCTAACACATTCGATGTGTATCTATTAACACCATCTCCCGATTATATGTTTAACATATCTCAGTGTGTATTGACTAATATGGAAGTTGACTATGGTGGTTCTGGCGCCGCATCATTTTTTAAGAACACTGGAGCACCAGTGCACATAAATCTTAGTCTAACATTTAAAGAGCTTTCTGTTCTTACCAAGAAACTTATTGAATCTGATTACTAATTATGAAGCATTTTGCTTATTATCCTAAAGTTGAATATAGTAAAGAGCTAGCCGTAAATCTAATGGTTAGAGGCAAAATTCGTGATGCAATACTAGAAAAATCGGCTCTTTATTATCGATACACCATAGAAGATGGTGATCGTCCTGACATACTATCTACCAAATATTATGGAAATCCCAGCTACACTTGGGCCATATTCTACGCCAACAATATGTTTCACCCTATACACGATTGGCCAATGACCGAATTTTATTTTTCAAAATATCTAGAAAGCAAGTATGGATCAGTAGATAACACTTACAGAGGCCCTCCACATCACTATGAATATGTGGATCAAGAAAAAAACGTGTACATAATCGATAAAAAGACATATGATTTGTATAAAGCAGATCAAGACTATCCTAAAGAAGTAAAAGAAATATCATTTTTTGAATACGAACATCGATTGAATGAAAATAGACGACAAATAGTAATCTTAGATAACGCATATCTGGTGACAATAACAAACGAATTAAAAAATCTATTTAAGTAAGATTATGAGTTCGGCTGAAAAACCTCGTAATGAAAATGACTATATTTTAAATTATGTGAAAATTATTTCGCATGATGGAAAAGAATATGATTTTTCATCTCATTTTTTACGATTTACTTACGAAGAAGGAATCTTTAATATTGGTGTTCATGGTTCCTTGTTTGCGTTAGATGCTGTAGATTATCCCACTTTACTTCCTTTCATAGGTCAAGAAAAGATTAAAATTTCTTTTACTCGTCAAGATGAAAAGTCCGAAAATGGTGGAAAATTAGATCCTATAGAATTTGAATTGCCCATTTACAAAATGGATGGACAAACACAAGATGCGGGATCAAGAAAGCGACAGGTTTATACACTATACTTTACTTCAGAATCGGCTTTTAAAAATTTAAACACCAGAGTTTTCAAAACATACAAAAATATGCCATATTCTGATATGGTAGAAAAACTATACGAAGCATATTTAAAAGATGTCAAACCATTAAAGGGTGGTCCAGGCGATACTAAACCAGAAAAAACAAAATATCCTCAGACATACATTGTCCAAAATATGTCTCCAATTAAGGCAATTTCAAATTTATCCAACAGAGCAATTTCAGAAGAAAAAAACGGATATTATTTTGTATTTTACGAAGATAGAGATCAGTTTAACTTTGTTACATTAAGCAAGTTGGCTAAGCAAGAACCCATTTCCACACTAAAATATAAATTGAAAAACGTGGCCGAACAAACTGAGGGTATGCAACACAAGCCAAAAAATCTAGAAGAAGATCTTTACAACACAGAAACAATTAAGAATGATAGTGGTTTTGATGTTTTAAAAAGTGCTATGTCTGGTGAAGGCGCATCAAGTCTTTTTTCTGTTGATCCTATCAGAAGAAAGTTTTCACTAAAAGCATTTGACTTGCGAGGTGAATCATCGACAGAAAAACATAATTTGCCTTTGGTATCAGAATCAAATTATGACGCAGTACCTCACATGGGCAAAGGAAAACCATTCAAGGATGACAGCAGAATGTTTGTTAATCCTCGCTCAAATATGGCTATGTTGATAAGTGATAATGGACAAGACACACACGAATATATTTCTGCACGAGACGCCACAGTTACGCCCTATAATCCTGAAGATTTCTTTTTACAAAGAGAGTCTCAAAAAAATCAGATGTTAAAGTATGTGGTAAGAACTACATTATCTGGTGATCCAAGAATTAGAGCCGGTTGCACCATACAATTTGATATACCAGAATTTTTGGGTAAAATTGGACCTCACGCACCAGAAGAAAAGAGCAAATATATGCAGGGTAAATATTTGGTTATAGCCGTAGCTCACATTGTGGAACGAGGCAAGTATCGAATGAATATAGAGATGATTAAAGACTCCTTCTTTAGCGACATCGAATCCAGAAATCCAGTCGAAGAATACAAAGATATTTACTAATTTTATTGGATTTTTAAAAAATACTAGATTATTTTTTCTGTTGTGTTATATTAAGTATAGGAGGATATTAAATCCAAATGTCTAGTGAGTCTAATAAAAAAGTAAAAATGGATAAAAACAAACCGGAGCTTTCAGAAGAACAAAAAAGAAAAAAAGCTCTTAGAAAACAAAAAAAGCAAATAGAAGAACAAAATAGATTTGAAGAGGCTCTTGATGAATTGCTAGAAGATCCTGAAATGTATGAGCTTCTAAAAAAATTGAAAGATTAATTATGAGTTATAATACATTATATTATCTGGCCTCTCCTTATACGCATCCTGATCCTGCAATAAAGAAAGCAAGAGCTGAAGCCGTGACCGAGGCTGCCGTAGAGTTGCTTCGTCATGGAATATATGTTTTTGCTCCTATTTCCTACAACGAGCCTTGGGAAAAGTATAATCTTCCCGGAGACTGGCATTTTTGGAGCGAGTTTGATAAAACATTCGTATCTCGCTGTGATGGAGGAGTTATAGTTTTAATGCTTGATGGATGGGAAAAAAGTGTTGGTGTAACAGCCGAAATAGAATTTGCCAAGTCGATTGGTTTGCCAGTGTACTATGTTAGTCCAGAGCAGATTAAAAGTGGAGACATTAGCAGCATTGGTGAACACAGAAAAGCTAGTAGATTGTTTTGCAATTACGACAAGTTTTAAGTAAGAAATTATGCCATATATTAAACAAGAAAAACGAGAACAAGTAAATACTCAATTAGGATATTTAATTGATGCAATTACTGATGCATCTGCCGGCGATGTTTCTGCATTGCCTGGTATTCTTAATTATTGTGTGACTGTAATGATCAAAGCTACATACAGAGCGGTTACAGGCAAAAAGACTCTTTCATACTCAGATCATAATTCTGCTGTAGGTATGTTAGAGTGTTGCAAAATGGAATTATATCGTAGAGACGTTGCTCCATATGAGGACGAAAAGGTGATAGAAAATGGTGATGTATGATTACTTATGTAAAAGCGATTCTTTTGATAGGATCGCTTTTGATGGCTGCTCAAACAATTCTTATTCGTGGAAACGAAGAGCTTGGGATTTTATACCTAATATTATTTACAGCATTTAGAGAGCTATGGGAGATAGATCGTGATAGACAAAGAAACAACAGAGCTGGCAGAAACAATAGCCAAAAAGCTACAAGAAATAAAAAGTGCCGAGAAAGAAAAGTTAGCATTTCAAGAAGAAATGAAACGATTACACGAGGAAATCTCCTATCTTAAAGAGCGCATAAATAAATTAGATTCTCTCATAACCTCAACAAAGTATGAGATTACGCACAAATTAATGGATCAGACTACATCACAGTCTATGTTAAAAGTTATTAATTCTGGAGATTAATATGAGAATGATTGCGATTTGTTTAATTGTTTTGTCTTTTACTGGGTGTGCGGTTACTCGACTTGTGGTTGGTGATGTTGCACATCAAGTTGTTTCTTGTACCAAATCAGAAGATTGTAAGGATCGAATGGCAAAAGATTGTCCTAAGGGTGGTGTGATTCATTCTATTCGTCCATCTGTTACTGTTGAATATTCGTGTAGCTAATGTCTTTTGTTCGTGGAATATTTGAGTTTATTTCTCACGTTTTAGCCTTCTTTACAGAGGATGACACCGAAATTTTGCCTAAAGATAGAGTTATTATTCTTAGATCTGATGGAACTTGGATCGTATCAGCTAATAAAGCTCCCAAAAAACTGACACCAACATCACCAACATCACCAAATCTTCCTGTTTTTCCAACCTCTTGGTATTCACACGATCAAGATGAAGTTGGTGAAATTTTAAATCCTCCAGATTTTTTTCCTAAAAAGAATGAGTTGCGAGATAAACTGAGTCAGTGCATCGACGCTGGTGTTATTTCATCGTGTACTCATACTAGAACACCTAATAATATTTACATATTACAAGTGGAGATCCCCTGCTCAGACGATTATGAACAAAGCTGCTCTCAGTTTAGAGTTTTTGTAAAAGTTATGGAATCCACATATGATTTTAAAAGCGTACAGCAAGAAAGACTAATAAGCAGAGTATCCAATCAAAAAATCCATCGTGTTACCTTTGAATATGATCCCAGAATAAAAATCTTGTCGAATAAAAATTGACTAATTCGCTGTCTTTGCTATAATCAAAATATGGCAAAGATATATCCATACGAAGTTTTTAAGATAAAAAGAGAAATTCAATCTCTGGAATTAGACTTGCACCAAATGCTTGCTAATAATCATTATATCTCTTGGATGGATCGATATCGAATAGATCAAACAAGAAAAAGAATAGTTGAATTAAAAATTAAATTAAATGCTATAGTGATCAACGATGAATGATAATCTTATTCTTTCAATAAAAATAAAAAGTTTTGAGAAAGAATTGAATATGGTTAAAAGTAAAGGTTACATACATGAGATAACAATCATCAAAAGACACAGCGATTTATATGGAGGAACAGAAACTATAGGAGCAGAAATACTTTTTTTAGATACAGTAACCGATAAACAGATCAATAAAATAAGAAAATACATAGAGAGACAGTATAATTTTCTAGTAATAAATTCTTTGATGGAAGCAGGAAAAATACCTAAAATATTATTAGTTCAGTATGGTGAAAAACCTATATGAGTAAGAAAAAGACAAAAACAAATAAGATCCTTCCAGAAGTTGTGCAGTTTGAGAAAGATATGCAACAGGTTCTTAAAGAAGGATTGATCATTCACATAAATCATATGCCCAATAAAAAGGGTATAGAAATTGGTCTACCAATGCATTTGAGTGTGCATCATGCAAATCAAATTGCTCAAACCATTTGGTCACGGTACAGTTTGCGAGCCTTGTTTTTTGCAAAAAAACATAGCATAAACGTATATTATGAGTTCTAAAAAATTGTTGCGATTAATGCATCAAAAGAAAATACTTCGTGAGCTTCTATCTGCTCGTGATAGTGGATTTATACTCAGAATTGACTTAGAATTAGATCAGCCTGATGTAAGAATCATCTACGATCCTGACAGTGCTATGTACAAGAACGAGTGGTCTAACACAAACTCGGTAGAAGAATCTTTGAAAATTACCAAAAATAATGATTTGGATAACATACCGTCCTATCGCTCTGTCATGATAAAATTTTCTGAGATGGTTAAGAAAGATACTATAAACAAAATAGCCGAGTATGTATCAAAAACATATGATTGTAAAAACAGTGTGTATGATAATAACAGGTTAACTTTCTATGACTTTAAGTAAGATTCACAACATAGCTAATAGGCACATTTTATTGGATCATTTTGATGTTGTTTATGACATAGAAAATAGTCATGACAATTTTATAGTAGATAAAATAACTGGTAACAAATATTTGGATGTGTTTAGCTTTATAGCAAGCAATCCTATAGGTCATAATCATTCTAAAATGTTTATACCAGAATTTCAAGAAAAGTTGCTTAGAGTTGCTAGAGTAAATCCCTCTAACTCTGATATACTAACTCAAGAGTATGTGGATTTTCTACAATCCTTTTTTGATATCGCCGTACCAGAATATTTCACCGATTCGTTTTTTATTGCCGGTGGTACATTAGCCGTAGAAAACGCACTGAAAACTGCATTTGATTGGAAGTATAAAAAGTTGTTAGAAAGAGGAATTAAAGTAAACTATAATGATTTAAAAATTGTACATTTTAAAAACGCATTTCATGGACGATCTGGATATTCGTTAAGTCTTACCAACACAGCAGACCCTAGAAAATACGATTTATTTCCTAAGTTTCACAAGTGGCCCAGATTCGCAGCCCCAGCAATTCACGAAAAGTACACAGATTCGGAACAATATTGGCGAGATCATAAATTTTACAACTCTATGCTGGATGATATCGAGCGACAAGGAAACGAATGTGCAGCCATTATTATAGAACCTATTCAAGGTGAGGGTGGTGATAATCATTTTACCAAAACGTTTCATCAAAATCTACGCAAACTCGCAGACGAAAAAGAAATGTTATTAATATACGACGAGGTTCAAACGGGTGTCGGTCTAACAGGAAAAATGTGGGCGCATCAAAACTATGATGTTGTTCCTGATATAATAGCCTTTGGTAAAAAGATGCAAGTTTGTGGTATTTTAAGTGGTGCTAGAGTTAGAGAAGTTAAAAACAACGTATTTGAAGAAAAATCTCGAATAAACTCTACATGGGGTGGAACTCTCGTAGATATGGTTCGAGCAGAGCAATACTTAAAAATAATAAAAGAGGATAATCTGATAGAAAATGCCACTCATCGTGGCGAGGAAATTTTAGCCGGGATGAAAAATCTAGGTTTAGAAAATGTGCGAGGCAAAGGATTAATGTGTGCGTTTGATATGCCCGATAATAATTCCAGAGATGAGTTTATTAAAAGATGTTTGAAAAATGGATTATTCATTCTTGGATGTGGAACCAAATCTGTTCGCATACGCCCATCTCTTACTTTTTCCAAAGATGATGTAAAATTATTTTTGGAACTATTATCCAAAAATCTGTGAGTTTGACTTGTTTGCGATGGGTTTGCTATAATGAATAGTATAACTTTATAGCAATTTTTAATTCGGTCGCATGAAAACAAATCATTCCAAAAAAACTATCTCGTTTTTCATTAAAAATTTATTCGATCTAGTGAAAATCTTGATATTTTTTGTGCCTTCCACAAGTATATGTCAAAGCACAGATGTTGTTTCTATGCCTCATATCAATCGATATGTTAAAGCAAGAGGTGCTGGAAATGTACATATTAAATTAACAAAGCAAAGAATATTTGATTCAAGCATATCAGCCAAATATTTTCAGGGATATGTAAAAATTGGTCACAATACTTTTCCAACCGCAGCAAATAAGATAGGAAAAACACTTTCTATCACCTTTCCTGGTCGAGTAACAGGATCTAGAAAATCAAGACAACGTTTGTACACAGTAAAATACTCCGATAACGGCGTTAGAATAGCTAGTGTTCCATCTTCGGCTATGTCTCATAAAAGCTGTGCAGAAGAATCTCACATAGTTTCCACCACTACAAAACAAATAAACTCCATGTCGGCTCAACAATTAGAAGTCATAAAAATAGTGACTATATCGACCTATGCTGATGCAGAATGGAGACAAATACATGGCGAAAACTCAAATGCTAATATTTTAGCCATCATCAACGAAGCAGAAGCAATTTACAACAATCAGTTGGGAATAAGATTTAGAGTAGTTTCTCAAGAAATATTCGACAGCAATATTGATACGTCTCCAGGAAAAATACTAGGCAATTTTAGACAAACGTTTACCGGAACCACTACAGCTAACATAAAGCATCTTTTCACCGGAAAAGATATGGATGGTTCTACTATTGGAATTGCCTTTGTAGGTGCGGTGTGTTACAGTCCAGAATATGCTTATGGTGTCTCACAGTATTATGGAGCATTAACTTCAAACATTTTTGCACACGAAATAGGACACAATTTTAATGCTCAACATGACTACGCTGGATATGGAACACTTATGTACCCATCCATTAGTTTTGGACCATCACAATTCAGTGAAGCTAGTCTAAGTCAAATAAATTCATTTTTGAGCTATTTTGGATCGTGCTTATCCACAGAAATGCTACCACCATCTTTGCATAATTCCAAACTTATTATCACCAGAAAAAAACGTCTGATTTATATAACCTTGTTCTCGGAAAAAGGTATTCCTCTAGAAAATCAAGAAATATCATACAAAATTGATAAAAAACGAATAGCTAAGAAAATTACTAATGCCGAAGGCCTTATAAAAATCAGAATGAATAAAAGAGGTGTATATAAAATACGAGCATTTTTGTCAACTGATCCTAGTATAGTCGCTACTAAAAAAATAGCGATTAAATAGCTAAATATCTCGTATGAAAACATTTTTAGAGTTTTTTCAACAAATTACAGAAAAACAAATACAGTATGGCAAAAACGCCAATTACGGCCAAATTGTATTTTTTGCAGGTGGTGCTGGATCTGGAAAGGGATTTTCTATCAGCAATTTCATAGACAGCAGCAAATTTAAAATCAGAGACGTAGACCAATTAAAGGTTCAAATGCTAAAGATGAAAAGTCTCCATCAAAAATATCCCGAATTGGCCACAATGACATTAAAAAATCCCGATAACGTTTTTAAATTGCATCAAATTGCCAAAAAAGAAGGAATACCAGACAAACAAATTATGGCTTGGATAAGTGGAATGAAAAATCCCGATACCTTACCAAATATTTTGTTTGATATAACCATGAAAGACCTAGAGGATGTAGAAAAATATGTTCCTTTGTTGACTCAGGTTGGCTATAAACCCGAAAATATTCACATAACATGGGTGTTGACAAATTATGAAGTTGCTGTTGTGAGAAACAAGCAGCGAGAGCGTGTGGTGCCTGACGATATTTTATTAAAAACTCATGCGGGAGCGGCTTTAACTGTTAGTAACATTCTAAAAGGTGGACTTCCTAAATCTGTAAACGGTAGTATTACAGTAATATTAAACAATTTAGAAGATGTTAAGTATTATGACAAATCAGTGCCGGCATATAATAAAACCGATAAATTTTCTTCTTCTACAATTTCTCCCAAACTCGACAAAGGAGGAGCACCAATTTTTACCTCTGTAATTCGAGATTTTAAGTACATCACAATTAAAAAGGCTGGCCAATCACTACCGGCTTATGCAGAATTAGATAAGCAAATAAAAAACACACTATATAATTGGGTAAAAGATAACGTTCCTAAAAATAACGCTGAAATAAGAAAGGCCTTCGAGGGATGAACGAAACATCATGCAGTCAAGTGCTAAGTATTATAGGGGAACAGCTTCGCAAAGCCAAAGATAAACAATATCTTATAGAGTTATCAGAATCTTCTTGTTACATAAGTGGTACTTTCAACTCCAATATTAAAAATTTTACCATAGAAATGGTGTTGCGACATCTTAGAATAAAGTATGGACAGTATGTGTTTGTATGCAGAAGTGTAGATGAGCCTTGTAAATTTGAGATACGAGAAATTTTAAATTAAATTATGAAATCGTCAAACGATTCTCTTATCGACACTTTACATGATGAGCTATCTTTAGCAAAACAAGCTAATTTAATACCATATTTTCATCTTGGTAAGGTTCCAATCAGTATCACCTTGACACCCTATGATGAGATTGAGTTCGCAGATGTAATAGATTTGTACATAGGATTAAGTCCAGCATTATTAGAAAAAGAAATACCATTAAAAAAATATTTGAGAGAAAAATATGGTTCGATAATTCGTGTGCTAGTTGTAGAAACATACTAATGTCCAAAAAAACCATATTTGAATTACGACAGGAATTTATAGAGGCTGAACATGAATTGGATGTTTTACACATTTATGGAGATCATATTGTAATTGTTTTTCCTTATAGTATGATCGATATAGATAGAAAAAAGCAAGAGTTGAAAGAATATATACAAACCAATTTTCAAAAAGTGTTGAATGTTGATGTATTCACACAGTACATAGTAATTTGGCACGATCATGAATTATTAGATCAAAGACACATTCGATGTAAAAGACCCACATATGAGTAACATACTCGAAAAGTTCTATTTTGATATAGAAAATGCCAAAAAAAGCAGTTTGGTTGAAGTAAAAACTTCAGAGCAATTTGATCTTTTTGTAAAAAAGCAGGTTATTTTATTAACCTTTGATAATTCGGTTAAGATACCTACGGTGTGTAAAGTATTCGATCATCTTTATAAAACCTATAAAGAGTGTGACTTTGAAATTAAAATGAGATCCACACACAAAATATCAATAACAAGAAACTTGCACAGAATGTTGCTTTAAATCATGACCAAATTAAAATCATTAGAAGATTTAGAGGACGTATTGTTAGAAGCAAAGCTATTGAATTTAATTCAATCTGTTGATTTTAAGCCTCACAGCATAGTGATACAGTTTCATGAAACAAAAAACGTAAGAAAAACCATACATAAAATAATTACATATATTTCTGATAACTATGCTTGTTCTTTCCCCAAAATCAAATATTTTCATACACGAGATCCTTTAACCGACGATGATTACCCAACATTAGAGATATTTCATTTTGCAGAGATGAGAAAACAACAATTAAAAGAAAAACAAGAAAACACTCCATGAAATCTATAGAAAATTTAAAACATGAATTAAACTTGGCTTATGAGAAAGACCTAATTGATGGATATGAAAACTGTTTGCATAAGGATGTGCTATTAATTCGTCTGAAATCCACCACATCTCAAAGTGTGATAGTCAAGCTAAAAGATTATATCAAATCTAAATATCAAGATATTTCGTATGTACATTCTGTAATCCACGAAGATGGTTCAACTCTTTACATAAGATATATTGATTGTATATAAAATATATGCTATAGTTCTGTGCTTATGACGCCTAAAATTTTACTGCAAAATCTTGTGTTTGCCTACGATTTACAAACACTTAATATTGAATCGAATGTATCTACAGAAATACAAAATCTGGAGCTTACAGAAGAGTTGTTACAAGAAATGCCCACTATGGAAGACCGAGCGCATGCCATAGGATATCAAGCCAGTTATGCAAAGTATCAAAAGATGATTTCTGAACCGTCTAAAGAAGATTTTGAAAAACGAGTGAATATTTCCGAGTTTGAACGAGTGTGTAAAAACATACAGGAAAAATTAGCAGTGTCCATAACCTTGGAGCAGCTAAAAGAATTTCAACGAATAAAATCTCTAAATCTAACAAGAGTTGCAAAAGATCGCCAAATATCATGAAGCGTTCAATAAACGAATTAATAATGCAAGTTCGAGCAGCCAAAAGACAGCGACTAATTCGCAGATATTTTGTGATGAATGGTAATGGTAGTGATGGTGATATATGTTGGAATTATACGATAGCTATTGTTTTGCATGATACCCAAAATGTTTCTATTACTAGGCAACAACTAATCAATCACATAGAACATAACTATCAAATACAGTCAATATCCCAATCAGAATCCACTATTTGGATAAATTATTAAATCCACTAAAATCCTCTATTGCACACATATATTTGGTGTGATAATATTATATTATGACAAAACGTATTGGTTTCGCTTGCAAATGGATCGACAATATCAATCAAATCGACGGCATCAAACCCTCTGATCCCGCTCGTGTACTAAGCACACAAACCACAACCTTGGCGTGGGTCAATCGTCAATCACGTTCAGTTGCATACGACCGCCTATGGCAAATTATGCGACATAATATTACCAGCATACAGTTGCTGGTGTCTCGTGTTGGTTCCTTGGCACCATCGCTTCGTATGGTGCGTCTTAGCAGCGAAATATTACCACTTTACACGCACAAGGATTGGATCAGCTTCTATCAACAACCCGATGTTCAGCAATATATGATTACAGAATTTGCCAAAGTTGGTGATATTGCACGACAACACAATGTCAGACTTAGTTTCCATCCCGGCCAATTTACTGTTTTAGCATCTCATCGTCCTGACGTTGTTGACAATAGCATCGCAGAATTCGAGTATCACACCGACATGGCTAGTATGATGGGTTACGGCCGCACTTTTCAGGATTTCAAAATCAACGTTCACATATCGGGTAAATTAGGTCCTGCAGGCATTATTTCTGTATTGCCTCGCTTATCATCAGCGGCTAGGAATTGTATTACTATAGAAAACGAGGAAAACACCTACGGATTGGATCAATGTCTGCAACTAGCTGACCATATACCTATCGTATTGGACTTACATCATCATTGGGTTCACGACGGTTTTTACTTGCGCTTAGATGACTCTCGTATCAATACTATTCTCAATAGTTGGCGTGGTGTCAGACCTGTGCTACACTACAGTCAAAGTCGTGAGGACTTGTTGTGTAGTCATGACATTAACACCAAACCTAACTATCGTGTGCTTATCAAAGAAGGCTACAGTAAACCCAAATTACGAGCGCACAGCAATTTTTATTGGAATCTAGCTGTCAACGCTTATGCTCTTGAGTTTTTGGAATATTTTGATATCATGTGCGAAAGCAAAGCCAAAAATCTTGCTAGTCAACAACTATATGAACAATATCTAAAACAAACCAGCGCAGCCAACACACAAGTAGCGTGTCTTGTATAACTAAATACTAACATGAAAGATTTTCAAGAACATCTGCACGAAAGCACACCAAGGACCATAGAGGTTGCTGGCAAGTTTGACCAACCAACCATAGCCGCACTACATCGCAAAGCGCCGCTGCACGTTGGTGATGTACTTGTTAGTCGCAAGGGCGAACGCTTTACAGTTGCCAAAATATATACTCAGAGACGCACATTGGATGGCAAATCAATAGTAGAATTACCAGCACTTGATATTGTTGGTGCAAAGAAAGGTAAAGTTTTTACAATTTATTTGAGGTAATCACCATGGACATGAAAACGTTTAAAGAACACTTAGCTAAAAACTCCAAGAAAGTTCTTACCGAGGCCCCTAAATATGACGGCAAAGTAAATGCAGTTGTATGGCACGGCCCACGCACCGGTGAGGCTACGGTGCAGGTAAATACCAAGCACGACCGTGGCGAATTCGGTCTCGACGAAGCAACGTTTAGAATACTAAAGGCGCACCTAGGACCAAAACTACAAGCTCTCACTCGCTTCAAAGTAGATCCAAATCCTATCCGCAGCACCCAAGATTATTATCTAGTTCATGTAGAGTTTAAGTGTCACTCGTAATGAAATCCTTTAGAAGCTATCTTAATGAAAGTGTAGTAAAGTGGTTAAAAATGCCACACAATCGAAGTACGTTACTAATAGATGGTAAAATGGTAGGTACTATAGAATTTTACCCAGGAGCACCAGATATCCTGCCTGGTGATAAAGATCGATGGAGCGTCACACTAGGTGGTACTTATCGTGATAGTCGTCTTAAAATCAATCGCACAGTGTTTAGAACCATAGGCTCATTTGATACCGAAGAGCAAGCCAAACAAGCACTACTGAAAGCAGCTAAAGCCGCATCCAAATAAGCTACACTAGCACAACACAAAATCGCAATCCAAAGCATAATGGTATTAGATACTTAGTAAATCTTGGATCATCTAGGATCGATCCTCCTGCATCAAGCATAGTCTGAGACAGTCCTATAAAATAATCGATTCCAAGACAATCCAACAACAAAAAACTAGCTTCCAATTCCTGCACTAATATAATAAAATACTATGCGAAACACACACGATCTTTATGAGCAATTAAAAAAAGCCAAAGCCCAAGGATTCCTAACTGGTCTTAATATCGACGGTACTAGACACACAATTAATATAACTTTTCCTGCACACTTTACAGCAGTTAATTTAATTAATTTTCATGAATATCTACAAAACAATTATGATATAGCCAATTACAATATCAAAGTTATAGATGCACCACCCGCTTTAACTCTTACACTACATATACCTCGCTTAATACACCGCTTGTTTCACAACCAATTACCATGACACCCGATCAAAAACATCGTCTTGAGGAGCTATGTCATCGCTATCGATACTGTTTTATTATCCAAGGCCCACTGCACAATCGTCAAAACGAAAAACGTATGGATATCTTTAGAAGTAACAAAAACGTAAAAGACTGTGAGTTTATTAGAATCACAGCCGATTTAACTTATATGTTTTGGAACCCCATAGATACTCATCATGAAACCTAGAACCGATTTAATACAAGAATTAATGGACTGTTACTTTCATGGTGCTATAACAGGCTTCGTGCAAACTAAAACATTAGTGCGAGTGCGATTTAGTCCATACACCAATATTAAAACAAAAAATGAAGTTAGAGAGTACATATATCGTAATTACTCTAAAATAGCCAATATAGAAATCGACAGCTATGACAACCAATTGGTAATAATATATGACAGCTCAGAAACCTTTTGATAATTTGGTACAACAATTTGACCAAGCCACAAAGATGAAACTAATACTGCATTATACCGTCGAGCGATCATCACAAGGTTCACAAGCTGTTACTATACACTTTGATAATAGTATAACTCCCGAAACCCAAAAAATATTAATACAACACATAAATGCCAATTATGGAACTTGTGCTATACGAGATATAGAACCAGCACAAAGGTCTTGGATAAGATTTTTACTAGCTAAGCCTGCGATGTAGTGATATACTAATATCATGAATCGGTCAATAGAAGAATTACTAACACAAATTGAACACGCTCGAAGATTCGGTGTAATTGAACAAGTGCGAACCTCTAGCGACACTTTTATTAGCGTACTAACACTAGAAAAGAAAGTAGCACACAAAATACAATTTGAAGCAGCTACACTAATGAGCAAGCCTGTGATGGAAAAATTAAAAACTTACATTTCCTCTTTTGCTAACGTTTTGTATGTAAACGCCACACACACTACTATTACTATCACTTATACTACATGATCGTTTCTGACCCAGATACCTTAATACAACACATAGAAAAGGCTCATCAGGCCGGAGCGGTAGAAATATTATGCTGGGAAACACCCACAGTGTGGAGAGGATCTCTGAGATTTAAAGTTGTATTTAAAACCAGTAAAAAAATGTCACTACACACCGCCGATATACTACAAATACACATATCGCTTAATTACCCAAATCACAAAATACACAACTTGCAAATAGAAGATTTATCCAAAGTGTCAATTATCTATAGCATAAACTACTAAAATAAGAGCTGTATAAATTTACATGTACTTGCACAGGATTGCACTATGACAAGACTTTCTGCTAGAGCTAGTAGTATGCGGGTCTCGCCTATTAGAAACTTAGTTAGACCCAAAAACAAAGATATACAAGTGTATGCACTTAACATTGGGCAACCTGATTTACCATCACCACCCGAATTTATTGCTGCTGTTAAATCATTAAATTACACTACACTAGCTTATGATAGTGCTAGAGGCAATCAACACTTGCTGGAGTCTTGGAGCCTTCATCTTAACAAATTGTATAATATTGACTGTACTGACCAAAACCTAGTAATTACTCAAGGCTCTAGCGAAGCACTACAGTTTGCGCTTAATATTTGTTGCGATGTTGGTGATGAAGTTATTGTATTTGCACCTACTTATGCCAACTACACTGGGTTTGCTACTATGGCTGGCGTAAAATTAGTTACCGCTCCATGCGATTTTAGTAATAACTTTCACATATCAACTCAAATGCCTATTACCAATCGCACACGAGCTATATTGTTGTGTAGCCCTAATAACCCTACCGGCACCACATACACTACACAAGAATTGCAACACATACTAAGTGTGTGCGAGCAACACAATTTGTTTTTGATAGTTGATGAAGTGTATCGAGAGTTTGTGTACGATGGTATAGTAGCGCAAACTATATTTCAAATAGCACCTAAGAATCCTAGAATTATTGTAGTTGATAGCTTATCAAAACGGTACAGTTTGTGTGGTGCCAGAATCGGGTGCTTACTATCTTGGAATTCAGAAGTAATTGCCGCCGCCGTTAATTTTGCCAGTACTCGTGTTAGCGCCTGCACAATCCAGCAAAAAGCTGCTGCTATTATGTTAGATACTATATCAACGGATTATTTACCTAATGCTATAAAAACGTATCAAGAGCGCAGGACAGTATTACACACGGCTATTACCCAAATACCTGGAGTGTTAGCACAAATGCCTGAGGGTGGGTTTTATATTTTTGCACAACTGCCTGTAACCAATGCACAAGACTTTGCTAGATACATGCTACAGGATTTCCAACTAAATGGTAAAACCCTGTTTATATCACCGGCTAATGGGTTCTATATCCAAAATGCTGATGCTACAACACCATTTGTGCGTATAGCCTTTGTATTGGATTCCCTAGCACTACAGGAATCCTCTAAAATACTAGAAAGTGCTCTTCAAGAATATAAAAAGATTGCACCATCTTAAATATCTGTGATATAGTATAAGTAATGGAATCGTAGTTCAGTTGGTTAGAACGCACCCCTGTCACGGGTGAGGTCGTGGGTTCAAATCCCATCGGTTCCGCCATTTTTACATTATGCAACACACACCACGATTGATTGTTTTTGGGTTCAAGGGCAAATTTGCTCGATACTTTTTACATAATGTTTTCCATAATACCCATTTTTTTGGTATAGAACGATCCGACTTACCATTGACCACACAAGCACAAGACACTATTCAAAACGGAAGCACAATACTGTTTTGTACACCCTACCTAGTCACACAGAAGTTACTCCACGATATTCTCCCCCTAATACAGTCACATCACACACTAATTGATATATGCTCAGTTAAAAGTAACTTATATCCATTAGACAAGCTCCCATCTTGCAATATAGTATCACTACACCCGCTTTACTCACCACGCTCAACCGTGGAACACAAGCACTGTATACAATGCAACATTCAAAACAACACATCCGTCCCGGAAATACAGGAATACTTTACCCTTCAACAAATGACAGTCAACGAGCACGATCACAGCATGGCAATATCGCAAGCCACTATACACTTCCAAAATTATGTAACCGCACACTTTTTAACGAAACATCCACCCGCAGCACAAACGCATCTATACAAAACACTACTCGCAGTAATACAACAACAACTAAGCCAAGATACCCAAATGATGATGGAAATCCAACTATACAACCCTTATGTTAAATCCATGATAGCATCATTAGCCGATAGTTTTTCCCAACTACAACATGCAATCCAAAATAACTGTTCAGAAGGAGTGCAACACTTTATAGAACAAGCAAAAAGTATAAAAGTATGAAAAACGCTATACTACAACAACTAACAGAAGCCAAAGACCGTAGACTAATACATCAAGTAGCAGTTTGGGGCGATAGCATTTACATAGGGCTAAACCCCAAACGCCCTAGTAGCCAAAAAGACAAACTAATACAATACTTTCAAAAACAAGGAATACCAGTAGAGCACTTGACTCAAGATTCAATACTGATTATACCAGTGGATAACATAAAGTCAACCTGATATGATTCCAGAAACAATACAAAATTACAAAAAAGCTATATTAACACCTAATCCCAGTTACAATACACTAGCACTAGCAGCTAGTACAGTTATAGCACATCCGGCAGTCCAACAGTATCTAACGCAAGTAACACAAGCATACACCAACAATCTTTATGGTAAAAGCTACAATCAAGCTATAGCTAACCTACCACAAGAGGTACTACAAGAGGTTGCTAACAGTTATCAGATAAGTACAGAACAGGCAGCAGACTTGTATAGACTACACTTAATAGACTAATAGCAGCAATTAGACCATTTGAGATCCAAAGCTACTATAAAAACAGTAACTTACAGTATATGAAATAAGCCTATTGAGCGATACCTTATCTGAGCATACATACTAATAGGAAACACAGACTTTTAGTAGTATTGGAAAAGTCGTTTTTAAGCATTTTAGCTGTTGTATTGAATATATGCAAATATCTGAAAAAATACTGTGCCTTGTGTGGGCCTTAGACTCGGATAGATTAGGTGTCAAGAAAAAAATTCCAAAAAATCTGGTTGACTTTCCTTTGGAAATGGAGGCACTAAAAAAATATATGCCTCCCTTTACTGAAAGGTGTCGCATAGGTGCCTGGCAACTTTGCTATATGGCCTATGTGCAACAAAATCCCACTGGTACTATACAGGATTTCCGCAATCGTTATGTAGGCACCATACCAGGACACCGTACTTACCAAAAGGCCTTAGAAGAAGCGGCTGCAAGGATTCCCGAAAAGATAACCTTAGAGATGCTAGAACAATATCGCCAAGAGAATTTGGATCCCAGTGCAGACCCTGTTTAGTATTCTATTAGTTCACTAGCTATACCGGCTAAGGAACCCAAGAAAGTATCTAAAGCTCGCTGTATTAGTGTATTAGCCATGGGTTGGTCTAGGTCATAAGGAAGGTCTGCTGTAATATCTACTAATCGATGGTCGGTGTGTATGTCACGAGTTTGCAAGTCAATATTTTTTAACTTGTCCCATTTGGTAGGTAATTCACGAAGAGTTTGGTAATTAATAAGCATGAATCTAGCTGGCTGATCCTTTTCAAAATCCATAGTTTGTATTAGTAACATATAGTCGGCAAATAGCTCTTGCTCAGGAAGGTGTGGCGAGTCATAATTACTTTTTAGGGTTACTATGGCTTTGGAGTGGTCAAAGTTATTGCAAGTCATACCTACAGCAAATCGGTGGCCATATAGCTCAAACTTGGTTTTTTGAGGACCTTGTGCAGGTGCGGTAATATCAGGAAAAGTCTTTATTAATAGGTCTACAAATAAGTGGTTGGCCAGTGCTAGTAGCCCTTTGTCAAAGCCACCACGGAATAGTGAGGTGTTTCTAACTACACTAACTTGATGTATTATCTTGGATAAGGGTTCTTTATGGACACGAAACCATTTTTGGATAGCTTGCTCAGGTGTTAATAGTATCTTACGATTATAACGATCAACATTTATCAATGACATAGTATTACCTTTGGAATATATTTTGACGCACCCACTCAAGTTCGGCTTCTTGGTCTTCTTGCAGCAGGTTGAGGTCTTCTTTTAATTGGTTTATCTTTGTTAGGATTCTATTGTATGCGGCTACTGTGCATGATTCTTGCTTGAGTAGTTCCAATTCTTGGATTTCATCTTGTATAGCTTCGATTTCATATTGTATGCGGCTATTCATATTACAACCTCCCACATTCTTGGAAACTATAGTGTTGGTGATCGGCTACTATAACGTGGTCCAGCAACTTGATGCCTACTAGCTTGCCGGCTTCCTTAATCATCTCGGTGGTTTTAACATCTTCTGGTGAAGGCTCTATGCTGCCGGAGGGGTGATTGTGTACTAGAATAATGCTAACGCTACCGGCTAGTATAGCAGCTTGAAACACCTCACGAGGGTGTACTACGGCGGAGGTTGCTGTGCCTATGCTAACTATATTGTAAGCCGCTACGCTATGACTACCATCCAAACAAAGCAGTACAACGTGCTCTTTGCTGTTGTCTTGGAGGATCTTAGTGCGGACAAAGTGTGCTACATCACTAGCCGATCTAATGTCGGTCTTGGTTTTAATCTTTCTGGTATACCTAACTTTAACTTCACGAACATAATGCATAATCAACACCTCACTTATACTAAATCACCAAGTTCTTGAAACAATCGGTTACAGACCCATTCATAAGGATCACCATCTCGACCCTTAGCAGTGCCGTATGGCATTTCCTCGACCCAAAGTTCGTACAAATCAGTATAAAGATCCCAACTGACCTCGCAACGGTCATCTAAGAACGCACTAGAATCAAAA
>Ga0214923_10002503_pt1 | contig 24334 bp, 13 predicted proteins | sample LL1510_MetaG_FD_177993 | JGI IMG/M metagenome (GOLD analysis project Ga0214923, IMG submission 177993) | Freshwater microbial communities from Lake Lanier, Atlanta, Georgia, United States - LL-1510 | ecosystem: Environmental > Aquatic > Freshwater > Lake | place: USA: Georgia | collected...
CGTCTTGTTCGTTTTCACGATCAATTACTTTAACAATATAAAATTTGCGTGCTTTATATTGTTTAGCAAGTTCTTTGTCAGATTCTTTTCCTGTTGACATAAGTTCTTCGTATACCTCATTTAAAGGTGAACGCTCATTGTCATTTTTAGCCGGATCATAAAACTTTTGCCATTTTCCGTCTACTTGGATTTCGTGAAACCAAACCTCTTTGAAAGGTGATGAACCGTCTTTTGTAGGAAGAATTCGAACTCGTTTTTGTCCTTGTTTTTCATTATCTTTCAAAAGAGCCGCAAAATATTTTTTCATTCGGTCTTCTGAGGACATTTTTGTTGTAGTGTTTGAACTACTTTGTGATTTTTCGTACTGTGCTAGTACTGCGTCTAATGAATTTGTCGCCATGTTAAAATTAAAATTAAAAGTTTATGTGTATAAAAATGTAAGAGTATAAATGTGTTTTGTCAAATGTTAAAAGTCAAAAAAGAGTTATAAGGTCACAATCTGTGACCTTATAATCTAAGAATTGTATCTGTTTAATAACATGTCGTCCTCATCTTCCATTGGTTCATTAAAAGAGTTTTCTATTTCCGATGGACTGAAATTTTCTACTTCATCTTGAGTCAATACATATTCGTTTTTACCTGATTTTTCCATTTCGTCTTTTTTGTCGTTGAAAAAATCTGCCAAATTTTGTTTGAAGGGTCCTGAGTCGAGGCTTCTAAGAGCTAATTTCTCTTGTGGTGTTTTAGGTCTAAACTTGTCAAATTTAGTTTCCAAAGAATCAATTTTAGAAACTAAAGAATCCATTTCTTTTAATTTTTCTTCCATCTTATTAATTTGGTCAAAAAGATTTTTAAAATACTCTTCTTGTTTATCTGCCATAGTTTTTTGAGAATCAACCAAATCTGTAATATCCAATTCTTCACTTTCTTCGTCCTCTCCTTCTTTATCTGGATCAACAAGTTCTACGTCTGGATCTGCAGCAACATCAACAGGCGGTGGCGCTGCTCCGCCTGAAGGTGGCGGTGGTGCTCCTCCTGGAGGTGGAGGTGGTGCTCCTGCGTCAGGGGGTGGCGGTGGAGCTCCTGCGTCAGGGGGTGGCGGTGGAGGTGGTGCTCCGGCATCTTGTTCGTTAATATATTGATTAATAAATTTGTATCTATTAATTTCTTCTAATATTTTTTGATCTACTCTCATTTTTTTATCCGTTTAATAATGTTTTTATACCTGATTTAGTTTCTACTTGAATTTTTTTAAATGTTTTTTTAGTGTTGTCCACTCTTTCGATAAGACCATCTTTCATTCTTAAAGTATAGCAATCACCTGTGTCAAGATCACACACTTCCTTGGTTCCGTCACCAATATCTCTTTCAGACATTCTTGTGTTTTTTCCTAAATAGTTGTCTAATAAAATTTTTGTATTCATATTTTTTTTATTATAAATATCAAGGTTTCCACAAAATCTCAAATTTATTGTAAGCTTGTTTGATTTCTGCGATTAATTTATCAAATTGATTTTTGTCTTCTGTTATTTTTTGGTAGACATCATTGTTTTGATTAATCGGGAACCTCAAAACATATTGTTTAGCCAAAGCATTAACTGTCGCTAAAATAGGATCATTTGGGTATTGTTGATTAAAATTATTTATATCTTCGTCTAATAATATTATTACGCCGGCCAATCTATTTACCACAAACTCAACAAAATCTCTTATTGATCTAAAACTTACAATTGGTACATTTTTATCATTTCCTCTCGACACACAAAAATATTTTCTATTTATGAATTCAAAAAATGAATCACCATAGACTTCTTGTAAGTTTATTGTACTATAGTTGTTTTCAAACGAATTAAGTTCAGTACCATTTGAATTTCCTGAGTCGGCAAAAACATAAGTAAAGGTCATTGCTGCCAATTTATTGGCGGTGTTTCCAGTCAGATCATAATTTTTAGCTTCTAACACTGATCTTATTAGGGAAATAAAATCTTTTGCTGAAACTGATGTTGCTTGTGGTGCATCTAAACCTGTAAATCCGTTATATCTACTATTTAATGAAGACGCACAATCTTGATTTTTTGTCAGTTGATCTTTGGAATCCAAATTTGAAATTATATTTGCCGCTTGGAATATAACGTTAGTTGAGTCTTTTTTTGTTTTTTCTTCGTTTTCAACTATTTTTTGTTGTAATTTACTTAAAATTTGAACATTCAACGTTTGTAAAAAATTATCAACTGATGGTAAACTGTAGAAAGGTTGTCTTGTTCCTGTAAACGTTGTTTGGAAATCTCCTTCTGTAATTGTATGATCAACCTTTGTGATCATGTATGGTCCTGAAAACATAGGAACGTTTCTAATATTAAAATACATCATTGGTTGAATTAAAGCACATCCCATCATTTCTACAGAACAAGAATAACTTCTATTTTTGTATAAGTTATAAAGTGAAACAGACTGTGTTGTTGTTCTTCTATTTCTATCAACATTGGCCATTTGATTTAACATTTCCAAAGATTCTGAAGTTGGTTTTCCTGGATCTTGAGAAACACTAAAAGACTTGAATATTTGTTGATTTTCTTTTGAAACGTCCACATTGAAACCAACAACTTTGTTAGATTTTGCCCAATCAGTTTTATTTGCTTGATTTTCAACTAAAGGATTATCACTTGCTCTTCTTAAATCAAAAGCATCGTCTCTAAATCTGTAATCAATATTATCTTTCATATCTAAATGTTCGCTTGGTTTTGAACCGTAATAACATAAAAATTTTGGTGAAGTTTGTCTATAATCAACATTTAAAAAAGTTCCGAACATCATATTTCCAACTTCCAATGTTCCGTCTGGTCTTGGTGTTGGATTTTTTGACGCATCTTGTACATTATAAAAATTTACATATGCAGGTAACATGAAGTGTTGGAAATTATTTTGAACAAGAATTGTTGTAACCATATCTAACAATGTGTTTTTGTATGACGTGCTTCCTTGATTTTTATCTGATGCACCATCTTCTAACATATCAATAATACCGTAGATATCTACTAAAACTTTATCGCCAACATTTCTACTTGCTCTATCCACTAACAAAACATCTTCAAATAATGTTTTACTTTCAAAATCAAATCCGGCAATCCAAGTGTCGTTAAGTGCTTTAAATGTTTCCCAAAGCTCAACTCTTGTTTGTTCTGTAAATCCTGCCTCTAATGGTGCCCTATTCGGTCCTCCGTCTTCTCCTACTAAGATATTTGGTAATTGTTTTCTCACTGATGGTAACAAAACATTTAAAACATTTCCAATGTACAAGTTATTTTGTGCAATATAATTATTCATAAGCCTGTAGAATTTTGCTAAATTTGTTCCACTGTTTTGTAAAGAAAGGTTTGTTGGAAATCCCGCAGGTGCTTGTTGTTGAGTAGTTGTGGTAGTTGTAACTTGTGAATTTTGAGATGAAGGTAAAATATTTTCAATATTAGAAACAAATTGCGGATCACTCACGTTATTTGATGTTGATCCGTATTGGGCAGTGATTATAAAACTTCTTTCTTGTTCTATTGTAAGTGTATTTTTTGGTGTTGTTTGTCTTATAATAGTGTTCGTTGGATCTCTCATAACTGATACAACAAAAGTATCTTTTTGATATATATAAACTTTAACCGCATTTGTTAATGTTGCAATTTGTTTCAATTCAAAATCTGTGCTTGTTCCACCAGGTATTGTAAAAGATTGTTTTTGATATTGTTGTGCTTGTGGATTTGGTGTTGGTACGTTTTGTGGCGGTTGGACCGGATTTACAGGAGGTATGTTGATCAAATTTGGATTGGAATCTGGTAATTTAAATCCATTTAGTTTTTGAGTTGCATATATTTTTATCAATGGAGCGAAGTCCACAACGTTTTTTTCATTAAATTGCACATTCAAATCAATAAAAAAATCTGTGATGTATGATCCAGAGTCTTTATATTTAAGTTCGGGTATTGTTGATGATCCAACATAATATTCTAAAGTCTCCCAAGTTTTTGGGTTTTGTGTTTTAGATTGTGCTAAAGAAATTTGTGGAGGTAAATTACCAAATTCATATGCATTATAACTTATTGGATTTTCAATGTATTGTGTTGAGAAAGTATAAAACAATCTTTTATCAAAGTTACTCGGATTTCCAAATTTGAAAGCAACGTTGTAGTTTAAAAATCCAGATAAAATCTGTTGGAAGGTTGTATTTTGATTTTCTATTGCTGATTGTAGTTTTGTTTCTGAAGATGTACCTACTGGTTTAGATACTTTCATAAGGTTTCTCATCAACAAATGAAAATTTTGATAACTTTTTTCAATGTCAGGAACTTGTTTTTGAGAAGTTTCAGGCGTGACATTTAAGTCTTTCGTTGGTAATTGTGAAGGTAAAATATCATTATAATCATACAAAGACCTACTAAAATTTAAAAAATGTGTTTCAAAATCATCCAAAAGTTGTATTTCAAATGCAGAAAAAACTTCTTCTATACTTGTATAATCATTTTGTTTTCCTGAAATCAAAAAATTTTGTTGGTCTGTTTCATCATTTAATATTTGTTTCATGTATGTTTCAGGATTATTTTTTACTAAGTTTTGATTATCAAAATAACCATATTGAGGGCAGTTCCAAAACATTCTAACAGAACCATTAAACAAAGCTGGGTTGTTTGACAGTTCAACTTTCATATTTCCATTTCTAAATGTTTCTTCTTTTGCTTGATTTAAATTAGAACCAAAAGAAGGGACTATAAAGTAGTTGTCAGGTTCTGTGTCAGATTTAACTAAAACAGACCATGGAGACACTCTCATAGTTCTTATGTTATTGTTTGGGTCAAAACCTGGAAGCTCATAAATATTTGATCCATTTGTATTTAGTAACAATAATTTTTCATTGTTTAAATAACCTTGTATTGTAGTAGATGATATACCTTTTGTATAAGAATTTTGGACAACAAAAGTGGATGTGGTTGGTTGTCCTGTATTACTTGTTTGATATAATCCAATACCTCCTGTAGTTCCTGAAATTTGTGAAATTATATTAACATTACCGCTCAAAAACGGTCCGTTTATAATTGTCCCTCCTGAAAGTACATTATTAGATATTTGAGTCACTTGTAAAGGCGGATTTATTACCGTAAAATTAAATGTTTGAGCAGATACTGAATTTACTTTACAAGTAACGTTTCCTAATGTGTTTCCACTTATTATTTTTTGTATTGTTATTCCAGATATTGATTGACCAGATAGTATTTGACCTATTTGAATTGCCGTAGGTGTATTGTTTGTGATGTTTGCATAACTTTTCAAATTAAATGGCGCACCTGAAAAAGAAACATTAAATGGTAATGGAGTCGTATAGAAGCCAGTTCCTCCTGTAACCCCACTTACTTGTCCTGTTATTAACACGTTTGCATTAAATTGTGGAATGTAAATTGTGTCTCCTGTTTGAATAAAATTGTTTGTTATTGAGTTAATTGTAATCCCAACGCCATTTGATTCACATATACCTGTAACATCAAAAGTTGTACATGTTCCCGATATATTTAATCCAACACATGTTCCATTATTTTGTGTTTGACCGCTAAAAAGTTTTAATCCTTGTATAAATACATTATAATCATCTACAAGTTGTGGATAAAATCCTGTATTGATATCAGTAAAAGGTGGTGTGCCAGTTGTGTCATCTAAAACTAAAGTGCGTAAAGTACCATCTATAACCAAATTATATGGATATGTTGTTGCTGAAGTGGCGGGATCCCAATTTTTTTTGTAGTTAAAATTTGTCCAAACATCATCTAAAATATCTTTCCCTGTTTTTTTGTATATTTTATATCTGTGCCATATTGATCCATACTTTAATATCCAAGAATAAGGTAATTTATGAACAGCACCAAATTTTTTTAATGTTGATATTATGTAGTCTAAATCATTAACAGTACCATTACTCAAAGTTTTATATTTTTCTCTTAGAGTTGCTAATGGTAAACTATTTAAAAAAAGATAAGCGGCTAATTTGTATGGAGAAAGATCTCTTTGATTATATCTAAAATTATTAACTCCTTTTTGAATTGCGTTTATAAAATATGGGCTATTCAAAATCGAGGTTGTTTGCTTTTCATTAACGTAATTATTGTAATTTGAATAAAATAAATTACCTTCTGTTGCAAATTGATCTTTGTATTTTCTTAATTCATAAAAAGTTTTGAACAATAAAATTTGTGAATTTCCTGTGAAAGACAAAAAATTAAAATGAGTAAAAGGTCTTTTGTCATTATTAGTATCGTTTAAATCAAAGTTTGCAATTGTTTTTTGTATGTCATTATAACTTATTACATTTTTTGTTTCATATACTTGAGTATCATTATTTAATGATTTTCCGTTTGCTAAATTTTTTTTTACCCAATTAAAATTAGTAATTGGATAAATGTCGACAAAATCAAACTCATTTGTAATTGAAGATCCTGTAAAATATTTATCTAAGTTTACTAAACTTTTGGGATTTAATAATGAAACATTTGGTTGTGATTTTAAAGATTCAAAAATATTTCCGTTGTAAATTACGTTCGGGTTTTTTACATCATTTCTAATATAATTTGTTACAAATTCTCCTCTGATGAAATTTTGCCAGCTTTCGCCTTGTCCTCCATTAGAAATATGTTTTAAAAAAGTTACATAATTTGAGCTATCTAACAAATATTCTTTAATTTTTTTTATCAAAAATGGATTATCAGCTCCCAAACTTTGTAATATATTAACCGCCTCATCATCTGCTTCTGCTTCATACATAGAGAATACATATCCAGATTTTTTATTGAATCTTTCATAATATGAATTTAGAATTAATCTTTCATAAATTTCATAAAAATATTTTGATTCTTCTTTGTTTTGAAAAGTTTCGTTAGAAATTGCAAAGTCTATTGAATTTAATGAAATTCTATTTGGTTGTAAATTTGTTTCAAATACTGAAGTGTCTTTATCTGCTGTTGATTGTCTTTCAACATATCCTTTTATAAATTGTTCTACAAATTCAACTTCTGGCCAAACATCAGGATTGTAGGCTCTATAAGAACTAGCAACAGTTTGATCTCCAGGGTAAATAACTTCAAATTTTTCTTTATTATCTTGTCCGATGGATTCTCTTATAACTTGTGGCCAAGGATAAATAGGTTCATTATTTTGTGTTGAGGTTTTAATGTCAACACTTGGTGCGGTTGTTTGACTTCCAAAAATTGCATCACGTCTATATTTGTTTTCTCTTTGGTCCCAAGCTTTTTTGTGAACCTCATCTAATAGTCTTAAAAAAGCCTCACCTTGACAATAAAATACTGCTAAAATATTTCTTATACTTGGCACAAAACCTAAACTTCCATTACCTTGTGAATTAAATTTTGCCGATAAACTTGCGGTAATCTCTGATTCTGCTTTTTTTCTTTTTTCTGATACAGACTTTCCTATATCATCCGTAATTGACATAAAGGATTTTGGTCCCTCAAAATAATATACCGTGTCAAAATTTAATGATAATTGGTTTTTTATATAATTTTTATATTGTTGTATTACGCTGTCGGTTTCTTTAAAATTTCCTGTAGGTGCATTTTTTTGAGAAGCATATGATTTAACTAAATCAATTTCTTCAAGAGTAATTTTTTTTTGTAATGTCTGTAAAGTTATTGGTACTGCTATTGGTGATGGAGTTGTAATTCCTCCAATCGTGTATTTACCATCTACACCAAAAACACTATTTTGACCTAAAATATCTTTATATTTATTTATTTCGCTTTCGAGTTTGGTTGCAGCATCAAGTTTGTATGAAGGAACTGACTCTTTAAACAAGTAAACATCTTTTTCATTATTTTTTAACACTATTGGGTTATCTTTATCCATGTATGTGGCAAACCAAGACGCATTTGTAAATGTAAATATGTTCTGTTGGAAACTCAGTAAGTTTGTTTGGTACACTGACATGTCGGTCAATATTCCCATATTCTCGTCTTGAAATTGTTGTAAAATTTCTTTTATAAAATTTTGTAATCTATATTTTAATTGTTGTAATGTAATTTCAGGAAAGTTGTCGTCAATTAGTCCTTTTGACTTATATATTGAGTATACTTCTTTCATTTTTTGATATCCTCGGCTGACTACAACTGGTTTACTTACTGTTTCCGTTGCTTTTACTTCATTTCCTTGTTCTTTAGATGTTGGAGTTTGAGTCACAAGATTATTATACATTTGAGGAACTGCCATCAATGCTCCAAAGTTAACATAAGAAAGAAGTGTGTATTTATATCCATAAAAAGTTAATGATATTGAAAAATTACCAGAAGATGGATCAAATCTTGAACTAAAAGATTGTAACATAATTGGAAATTTAATTGCTTTTCCGTAAAATCCTTTTAGAGTAAGTGTAAATTGTGGATATGGTAACTGGAAAAATGCAGAATATGGTGAATCGTTACCTCCTTCGAAAAGAGCCCTACCTTTTACATCTTCTAACTCAACATTTATTACAGGTAAAAAAGAAGTGTCTATAGATACTTTAATTGTTTTCATTCCTAACAATCCATTATCAACAGCCCCTGGTGATCCGTTAGAATAAAGACTTTGTTTTATATAATAATCATCAGTTTTGTTTGGGTTTTTTACTGCAGTTTGTTTTGGTTGGTTTACACCTTTACCAGAAACGGTATCTTTACCTGTGAGTTCATCTGACCAATTAGTATCAAAAAATGTTTTACTACCTGGGTTTAAAAAATTTATTTTGCCAACAGAAATTGTTCTTTGTGAATCGTTCATTGCAGTTCCAATTGCTAATTTTGTTCTCGGAAGTACCGAACATTCTAAGTTTGCATAAATTACTAAATCTTCTTGTTTTACTAATCTATCGCTTATTTTACCTTCATCATCTATAACTTTGTTTGGATCAATAAGACTTATATTGTCATAATCTAATTCAACCAATATATTTTCTTGTTTATCTACCATAATAGAAAAAATAATTTTCGTACTCGTTTTTATAATCTTGTAATGAAGCTACCAAAGGAAACGGAATTGTCAATACTGCACCATCTGGAATAGAGAATTCGTTACCAGAAAATTGGGGATTTGCAACCTGTATCAGCCAACCAAAATATGGTGTGTTATAAAACTGTTGTGAGATTTTATCAAGCCGACTTTGTCCAACTTTATAAATAAAGTTTTTATCAGAAGTTTTTGCCGGCAATTTGACCATTGGTACAACGTTTTGTTGTCCATTTATTAAAAAATTTGAATATCTATTCCAATATTGAAGTGACATATTAATTAAAAGTTACTTTACCATTGAAGGTTTTTTTATCTTGATTCAAATTTTGACTTGAATAAAGGTCTTTTAGTTTTTTTGTTCTATCATTTACATCTTCTGTTGCGGGATACAAATAATTACAAGTTTTTATAGTATTGTCAGGAACTTTCCAAGTTGTTGCGGTTTTATATACCTCCGTTTCTTGGATTTTTTTTGTAAACTGATCTTTTATATAATTTTGTAATTGTGTATAATTGTCTCTTAAACTTTCTGATATTTTTTTTATTCCATCAATCAAAGTTTGGTTTTGTTTTATTTCGGATCCATTAGATAAATCATTAATAAATGATGTTAAAAACTCAGAATTTGTAAATAATGGTGTACATAAAACATAAAATCTGTTTGCAGCACAATCATTTTTTGTAAATGGTGAAAATCCTGAAACCTCTAATTTGCACTTTTCGTTATTTTCGACAGTAGAATTATCTTCTTTGTATAAATCTTTTGTCATTTCATAGGTTTCTAATTCTACTTCAAAATTTTTAATTGTTGAAAACACGCTAGTTGGTTTATTATCACTGGTGTATATGTCAAAAATTCCCCCGTCTGCGTTATCACCAAAAAAAGTATCACCACTCAATTGATAAACAAGTGGTTCGTTAGATGGACTCATATTTCCATCTGTTTTAGAACAAACAACATCTAATTGTCTAAATATGTAATTAAGTTCGGATTCTACTTTAATTAAGTTTGTAAGATTATTTGTTATTAAATTTAACATTGCGGTCTGTCTTTGCGAAACAATATTTGTAAGTTTTTCTTGTAATTCTCTAATTTGTTTTTTAGTTGAGTTATATTGAGAAGATTTCAGTTGGAAAGTGATTGGGTCTTTTTCATCATTAATATCTTCTTTTACTCGAATTACTAATTTTTCTATTAGTTCTTGAAACTTATTGCTTTTACCATAAAGATTACTTTCTTTTTTTTGACTTGTATATTCAGATAAAGAACCTTTTGTATAATCTCTTCCTTTATTTGCAATTTGTAAAGCTCCATAACCATAGTCGTTATTTATTTTAAACAATGTGTCGTAATATGTTTTAAAATATTCTTGTAATTTTGTTTCTAAAGACGTATAGAGAGTAGAATAATCCATAGTAGTGGCATCTTTGATTACTCCAATTGTAGTTTCTCCTTTTTTTGGTTGAACGTTGTTAATTGCTTGAGTTTGTTCTTCTCCAACTGGAGGCATTCCTCCTGTTATTTTTTCTACAACATATTTATCCAATTTACTTGTATCTTCAGTTGGTGTTGCTCTTTCATCATATATTTCTGTATTGGCATAATAATTAAAAGAAAGTGCATTTTGTAATTGTTGTACAGGTTCTTTTATTCCCATCCCCCCAATTATATTAAATGACATAGTTACTTTTGCCAACATTGGTTGGACTCCTATACCTTCCGGATTCAAGTCCAATTGTTCAAAAGTAAACCCAACAGAAGTCGGAACAATTTTTGTATGAAAAAAATCTCCAATTCTTAAAACTAAAATTGGAGGTGCTCCAAAAGAAGTATTTAAAGCGTCATTATATTTTGGTCTTCCGTCAGGTCCAATTATAGGTATAGTTTGTCCTGGTCTAGTACACTGATGTAAAAAAGTAAGTCTAGAGTTTAAACCTTCTGGTGTCATCGAATGAAATGCAGGATTAAAATATTTTATTTTATCTTTTATACTGTCATATACCATAGGATCTGTTTCCTTTATTACTTGAAAATAATCGCATTCAGAAAAAAGATTTCTTAATATTTTTTTTGATATACCTTCTTTAATTTTTTGTTCTACGGTAACTTGTGGTTCAGGTTTAACACTTTGTGTTGGTTCGGTTATTACATTTTGCACGTCTGGAGGTATTGGATTAGAGGCAACTTTAGTTGGTTGTGGTTGTTCAATTTTTGATGCTATAATTTTTGTTATATATACTCTTCTACATGCCATTGCTGGTATACTAAACACTTGAGAAACAGGTTGAACTGGATTTCCAGCTACGTCCAAATTTTTAATATCTTGTGTACAATTTATTTCTGCGGTTAAAAAATCACCTCCACTTGCAGTTGTAACTGTTGCGTCATTAGGATCTGTAGTTCCTGAAGCCGCTGCTTTTGATTTAGGTATTGATATAGTTTCTCCTTTTCCAACCAAAGTGAGTTTAAAGTTGTCTCCGTATGTACTAATTGCAGTTCCATCTTTTAATACTTGTTTCATAAACCATTTTTTTACAGAATCATTTCTTCTTTCTGATAATTTTTGATTATAAGATTCAGTTGCGGTTGGTGAAGCAGATCCTACCATTTGTATTTCAATTTTTCCCTTATTAATTAATATATCACTAATTTGAGGTAAAAGTTTGTCTTTGATTGCATTAAAATTTCCTTCTACTATTTCTGTAAAAAAGTTTGAGACATTTGCTCCTGAAAAAATATTACTACTACCTTTTGGTTGTACTTTTGCGGGTGCTTTTTGTTGATATGTTGTTTTGTTTCCTATATAACTATTATACCAATAATCATAAGGTTGGCTTGCAACAACTGCTGTTGAGTTTGTACACTCAGGACAATCGTTATCAAAATAAAATCCTATTCCTTCATATTCTTTTAGATCCACTGGAACTTCTACTGGAGATCCTGCTAATGTAGTTGCATTTCCATTTTGACCATTTAAAACATCAGCTCCTTCGGCACTTGCCGGTTTATTTGTTGATGTATCTGCAGGTACACTTTGTAAAACTTGTATTTGTTCTTCTGCTGTTAATCTTGGATTGTTTAATATTTGTTGATAAGTATAAAGATCTTTTGTTGGAATTGTGTTAAATTTTATTCCTAATTCGTAAATATCATATTTTACACATCCTGCGTAAAAAGAATCTACAATACTTTGTATTCTTTCTTTTTCTACACCTTTAAGTTGTTTTTCAATAATTGTGTTCATTGCCGCTGGATGATCTACAATCATCGTCCAACCTATTTGTCCAGATCTCGTGGAATTTTTATATGTATAAATTGGCTCAGGTCTTCCAAGAAATGTTGTTGGGTTAAACTCTGCTCTTGCGTCATCAGAAAAAGTCAAATTGTATGGAGGAAACCACATAATTCTTCCCCCATTTGGTCCTTTTTCACAAACAGGAAGATCATCATAAGTATATCCAGGTCTGTCTGATGTTCTCCATGCCAAATTTTCTAATGAAAACATGTATTTTTTAACTTTACCGTCTACAATATTTGTCGATCCAGGATTTCTTAACGGAGCTATATTCAAGTTATAGGTATTATCAAGAATCGAATAGTCAAATCTTCTTCCTGATTTTGTAATCCCATCTGATTTTTGTAAATCGGCAAATGTGTAATATGGAGTATCTTTTTGAAAAATTCTACAATACTCTATTCCTGCTTGTGAACCATCTGTTTGATCTACATATGATAAAACTTTGGATCCTTTTGTTATTTCTTTATATCCATCATTGAAGACTTTTGACACTTGATTCATTGCATTTCCTACATGTTTTAATCTCGTTTGTCCTTGTACTTGATCTGCAGATTCAATAAGTCTTTGTGTGTTATATAATATTGACCCAGGTTTAAATTTTATATCAGTAGATTGATATTGTAAGTAGTCAGCAGATATTTGACTAAATTCATTATCAGCATTTCCCGTTCCACCTCCTTCTGTTGCTTTAAAACCTGAGTTTGGTTTGTATTTTGGTGATGTCCAAACTAACTGACCTGAAGTTCCTCCACCATCACTATATGATTTTCCTTTTAACCCAAATTTAATAGATTCTTCGTTACCTTCGTATAATATTCCGAGTTCTTGTGGTCCATATACTATACCTTGTTGTTGTGCACCAAATTGATTTACAGGAAGTTGATTTGGTGGTCCGTCAATTTGTGAAGGTTCTGCATTTTGACTTCCAACATAGTATCCTGATGATTGTTGTTTATCTTGATTGAAAAGGTTATTGATTAAAGCAGAGGCTCCTGCAACTAAACCACCTATTAAACCTCTGTTATATGCTGGTCTATATAAATTATAATCTAAGGCAGAAAATAATGCAGATCTTGTTCCGTTCCCTGTGTTTGCAACAAAAATCTCAGAAGGATTTCTATATTTATTTAAAATAGGGGATAATAAACCTCCCGTAAGATTGTTTGCAACTCCTAATGCGGCTTCTGTTTGTGGTTTATTAATAGGATTATTGTCATCAAAATAATCGCCAGGTATAAATGACACAGGAAAATAGGTTCCTGTTAGTCTGTTTGCCAAAGAAACTGCGGCTAATGCTGGATTTTCAGGAACTGTAATTTTCCAATTTCTAACAAAAAGTGGTTGTTGTCCTGTTGCTAATAAACTTGCAGAAAAAGGATCAGTCAATGTGTCTAAGTTTATAGATCCTATTGTTGCTTGTTGTATTTCTTGAGCAACTCTTTCGTTAAAAGCAAACTTTAGTTGTGAAGCCCCTATTTGTGCTAAATAGGTGTCAGATGAAAGTGGTCCATTTGAACCGATTGGATTATCTTGAAATACTATATTAAAAGTTGGGTATGTTGAATAACTATAATAGGCAGGATCCCAATATGGTTGATATATATTTCCTGCATTTTGTATGTCAGTTATGATGATTAAATCTTTATACCCTCCTGTTGGTCCCCATTTATTAGACACATATGCTGATTCTATAAAAAATTCATTTACAACATCTAAAACAGTTCCTTGTCTAGGATAATAAGGTCCTTGATTTGTTCCTTCAGGATTGTTTGTTGAAGCTACATTGTTTAGTCCAATTGGACTTCCGAATCCTCCGTCAGGCCCATATTCATTGAGTGGGTATAGTTCTTTTGCAAAAAGATTTGTTGATACATAGTTATTTGGTGAATCAATAACATTAGATACAGTAAGATTAGTTTCATAATTTATAGGATTTCCTGGTGAAGTAAAACTTCCAGGAACGTTGTATGCCGGTAAGTTTCTTACCAACAGTTGTTTTCTAAATGTTTCAGAATTACCAAACGACAAAAAACTTTCTGACATTTTTTATTTTATAAATAGATTATAATTTAGTTTTCTGTGTAATAAACTATTACGAAGGTTGGTTCTTGCCACCAACAGATGCCGATACTAAATTATTTCCTAATATTTTAGATAACTGTGCGGCAAAAGTTGGGTCTTTCAACATTGCTTGTTTTATTTTTTCTACGTCAGCGTCGGTTAAATTAGCACCATTAACATTTAAACCTATATCTATTTTTGACTCCGTTTTTGCATCAACTTTTATTGGTTTTGTATATGCTTGTTGAATGTCTGATAAAATCTTTGACTGTCCTACTGCAACTTGGTTGTCTAACTTTTTTTGCATATTATCTAAAGCATTAAAAAAATTCTCCCCTAATTTTTTTGAGGACTCTGATGTTAATTTATCGTCTCCAGTAAGTTTTCCTTTTATTATATCTGAAACAGGTCCATAAAGTGATTCTTGTGTTTCTCTTTGTGATTTTGTATTACCAATAACTTTTGCAGTACCTTTTGCAACTGTTTTATAAGCGTTTGATACTTGACCATAAAATTTTGCCAAAGTTGGTGATGTTGCTTTTGCAAACTTAGCAGCAACCGTTCCACTTTCTAACATTTTTTTTATTTGTGTTGTTTCATCTAATTGATTAATTGCAATTTCTTCTATTGATTTAGAAGATTCTTCATTTGCTTTTTGTAACGATTTAATATCATCAGGAGTTAGTTCTTCTACATTTTTTTCTGTAATTTTTCCTGTTTCTTCATCTTTAACTTGAATTTTCGCAACACCACCTTTCATTTGAGCCATAGAAGCAATTAACTCTTTAGTTTCTTGATTCCCTCCAACAATGTCAGGCATTTTAATTTGTTTTAATTTCATTTCGAAATCTGCAGATTTTAAAGCCATTTTTGAAAACTCTTCTCTAGTCATACCTGCGGCTTCTGCAACTTCTTTTAACCTTCTTTTTGCACCAGGAAGAATTTCCATTTTCCCTGTTTTCTCGTTGAAAGTTGTAAATTCCTTACCCAAGTTAACCATTTCTTTCTGTAATGCTTCAGGGTCGTTTTGAGCCATGTCCATTGCTCTTAACGGATCTAATAGACCACTTGATGTAACACCTAATCTTTGTAAAGCTGCGGACATTTCAATAGCACCTTCAGGGTTCATTATTTTATCCGCTTGACTAAATACCGTTTGCATTGATAAACCTAATCTTTCTGAAGTTGCCGCCATTTTAGCTAATCCCTTAACTCCATTTTCAAAATTGTAAAGATTTAATTTTTCTAAATTACCAACAACACCAGAAGATACCGCTTCTACAGAAACACCAACACTTCTTGCGTAATTAGTAACTTCTTTCATTTTTTCTCCAACATCATACACTGATATTCCAACTTCTCGAAAATTCTTTGTTAAAGTACCTACATCTTGTCCTGTAACTTTAGAGGCTGCTGTTAATTCAACAACTGCTTTTTGTGATAAACTTGCTGCAGTTCCTAAATTTTTCATTATAGAAGATAAGTTATTTACAACTTCACTTTCACTTGATCCCATTTTTATTAACTCGGGACCTGCATCTGCAATAGTGTTTTTGAACTCATCCATACGATTTTTAGCCAATCCAAATGTGGTTTGAATTTGAGTTCCGTACCTGTCCATATCAGCAAAAGCTTGTGAATCTAAAGGATTTAATGCATCAAATAATTCATTCATAGTTTTATTTACTTGTCCAGTGACTGATTTTAAATTTAATGTGAATGCATTGAAATTATCCGAGGTAGAATTAACTACATCTCCTATTTGTCTTGCAGTTTGTGTTCCCCAATCTTTTCCAGTATCAATTGTGCTTCGTTGATTTTCAAGATAATCTGACATTACTTTTTTGCTTTATCTATAAATACTTTTTTTATGTTTTTTTACTTTCTTCAACATATTTATTTATTAAGTATTTTCTCACGTAGGTAGGCATTTTTATAAATTCAGAATACTGTGTTCTGAAAATTCTTGAAAAATAATAAAACTCGTCTAATATAGTGGACTTATACTGATAAGAAAGGCCGAAAAAACTCCACCCCAAAAGTAATGTCGACCATTACTTTTTCTCCTGACGGGGCGCTTACTTGTTTTGATAGGTCTAATCTTGGTTCATTGTCTATTAAAAATCTTCTTATGTATTTTGAATCCCCTATTGGCATTGATTGTACAAATGTTGATATTTTTGATTTATCTCTATCACTATCCAATTCTACAATATGAAATATTAATTTTGTAGTTATTGATGGTGGAGTTCTATCTGAAGGATAAGATTTAATTATTTTATCCATTTCAATTTTATCAGAAATGGTTAATAATTTTAATTTTACTTTTTTCTTTGTAATTGGTAATACGGTTTCAAAAAAACCTTCTTCATTCGGTTGTACTTGTGTTTTTTTAATATTCAATTCGTCTAAAACTAACTCTGCAACAAACTTTTGTTCGGTTTTGGGATCAATTGCACTTATTTTGTATTCAGGTCCAAAAGATGTGTTTCTTAAAAATAAAAGAATTGCTTCAATATCACCATCTATAAGTTCCTCTGGTCTCAGATCTCTTTCGTATAATTTATTTCTTAACAATGGTAATACTATACTTTCTTGTATACTTACATTGTAATCAATATCTGCTATTAAATTTTCATCGGTTGCTGTTAGGTAACCAACTTTTACTGATTTTTTTTTGGATTTATAAAATATACCTCCTGATGGTAATTGGACCACATCATGTGGTAAGTTGAATTCTGCTTGTCCCGCTGCGTATATATCTTGTTCCATATTATTAATTTTTTATTATTAAAATAATAAAGACCTACCACTAGTAAAGTGAATAGGTCTTTAATTTTAATATTTTAAGTAAAAATCAATAAACCAAAATACATCTATCCATTCTCATGGACGATGTTACTTTAGCAACTCCATCAGAATTATACGTGAGTGATCCTCCGTCATATTTGGTTAAAAACGCCCCTTCCAAAATCCATTTTTCAACAACAACTCCTGTTGGATCTAACATTTCTAAATCAACGTTTTTTTTGTAACCAGCTGCGTAACCCATACGACCAGTCACTGATTCAGCACATAATCTAATCCACTCCATAAGAGCTTGTGATGCTGAAGGTCCAATAGGGTCTCTAAAAGTTACTGCTAACTCACCCCAATTAAATCTCCCTGCAACCCAAGTTGATGTATTCAAAAATTGAATTTCAGTAGCCGCAATAGTTAAACTTGGTCTTGCTGTTGATTCAACATACCACTCATTAATTCCAAGTGATGATGGAAACCTTAAAATCCATCTGTTTTCCCTTTTTGGTTCATAAGGGATCGGCATTTTCATTAATAAATCAGCCATGTTTTAATTTGTTTTTTTATTTTATTTTATTATAAATACTATGAAATAAAAATTTTTCTATTTACTTCATTAATTTTTTAAATTATATATTAACTAGTCCGGTTTACTTTAATTATATTTAATTTTTTTTCCTTTTCCTGTGTAAAAAATTTCTAGTCCAGATTTATCATCAAAATGTTTTTTCATTGTTTCTACATTTTTTAATTCATCATCTGAAAATCCTATATAAGGTATAAAGTAGTTTGAGATTTTATTTTTCATAAAAGCCTTCTCTTGTAATCTCTGAGATAAATTTCTAACATACTCCATAAATTGTTTCATTGCACTGACTTTTAATTCTTCTGGATTAGAAGCAGAACCTTCCCCAAAACTGACAGGATACCATTTACACATTTCTAAATATGTTTTAATAAGTTCATCATCAGACAAATCATCTTCATCGGAAATATCTCTATATTTTCTAAGATTTTTAAGAAGTTCTTTTTTGTCTATTCCATGCATATTTTTTTTAATTAAATTATAAACAGCATTTTTTAATATACTTGGTGTGTGACCTCTTGCTGTGATAATTGCAAATATTGACCCATCATTAATTGCTTCTCGAAAGTCGTCCCATGCAGGACCTATAGGTGCCTTCATAGAGTCTGTTAAAAATTTTTTATCACCCGTAACTCTAAAGTCTTTAAAAGCTTCGTTGTCAAAATCAACAATTTTGTGACCTTCATAAGTGAAAGGTTTTTTTCCAATAGCAGTTCTGTATTTAGCAAAATCTTCAGTAGACATACCAACACTACCACCCTTATCATCTATTAAATAAATTTTGGTAGGCATATACATCAAATTGTCATCCCAATCAAACGCATAATATTTCATTGTAGGTTTTAATTGGTCTTGTATAATTTCAGATACTAATTTTTTTACACTCAAGGTATAACTCATAACAATAAATATTAGAAAAAAATAAAAAAAAAGGGAACAAAATAGTTCCCTTTTTATTGGTGTAGTTCATTTTAAATATTTTCAAAAGAAGCTCCTGTTGGAGTAATATAAAATGTGATATCAATAAATTCTAAAGATCTTGTAGGTTTAATATAAATTTTACCAGATAATGTATTTCTATCTAAATCTTCAGGATCACTAGATACAGTAACTCTAAAGTCATAAAGACCTCTGTCTCTTCTAATAGCATCTAAAATAGGATTTACAGCATTTAAGAAGTCCTGTCTAACTTGTGCATCGTTTTGTTCAAACAATAGTCTAACAGATACCGCAGAAATTAATTTACGAGCTTGTAGTAACAATCGTCTAACATTGATTCTATCTAGAGCAGATTGTCTAACTTGTAAAGTTTTATTACCCCAAATCACAGTCCCCACATCAGAGAAAGTGGCAATTGGGTTGATTCTACCTAAATAAAGAATATCTCTGTCTTCTTGAGTTAGTTTTTTACGTGCTTTAATACAATTGACAATACCACGAGTATAACCAGCCGCTGCGAACCAAGGAAAAGCGATGTTATCTGTAAGTGCTAAGTTTCTTGTAACCTCAGCAGTTGGCGGAATATAAATTTGTGTATTGTTTACGCTATCTCTTGTTAAAACCCAAGGATAATATGTTGCAGTATAGTTTGAGTCGATTCCTGTTGTGTCTAAGTTATCAACCGCTTCTGTTGGATATATAAAATTATCTAATCCAGAATTAGTTGGTGAAAATAAATCAACATCTGGGGTAGTACAAACATATAGTGAGTCGGCTCTGTTGAATTCGATCATTTGAACAGCATCTTCGATTAGATTACTATTATTAACATAATCAATACCAGGTGTAACAAAAACATTTATGTTAGTAGCTTCAGGGTTCGCAAAAGTATGCTGACCCAATAAGTATGCATAATAATCTGTATTTGCATAATTTTGAGTTCCATCTCCTAAAGAAATTTCTTTAAATGCACCCCATCCTTTAGCGTTTGGATATCTTGAAGAAGGACATGCTCCGTTTAGATATCCAGCTCTACCAATTTGGAATTTATCATCATTTGTTCTAAATTCTCTATATATATCCCAACCATCAAAACCTCCTTGAACAAGTAAGGTAAACTTACGTGCAAATAATCTATAATAAGTGTTTGTAGGTAAGTCAGGTTCTGTAATAAAAGATGAATTTCCACATATAAATCTTGGGGAGCCACTTGTAGAAAACTCAGGTCCTATTGTTAATCCACTTGCATTTATGTCCATGTGAAAACCTGCAGATCTGTAATTAAACTCTAACCCATCTATATCACAAGAATTTATAGGATTTCTTTTACCAACATATTCAAAAAATGAAGGATCCCAACCCAAAGAGTTAGAAATACCTAAGTAAGTTCTTCTTACGTTGTCTCCAGAACTAACTAAAGCATTGTCTTTACCTGAAGAAAGACCAAACGGTGGATTATAAATAACTTCACCAGGAAAATCATATTTGCCTTTAATAATTGGATATGGAGATTGAGCTCCTTGATAATTTCTGAAATTAAACCCATTGAATCCACAAGGTATAGAATCGATAGGAGCATCTTCAGACATTTCGATCATTACATATTTAGAATTCAATATGTATTCACCATCTAATGTCCCTATTTTGTTAGCGACAAAATTATTTTGATTTGGGTCCATTGTACAATTTGTAAATTTTTCTAATACAACTGGATTTGCATCAGTATCAAAATAATCACGAATTAAAATGTCAAAATTCAAATTGTTAAAGGATTGATTAATTATTGAAATTTTAATTAAAGTGTTTGCACCATCACCATCAGATATTGTGTAAAATCTAAATAAATCATACACTTTATTACCTCTTAACTCAGATACAACAAAAGGAGAATATGGTGTTTGCCATCTATCTAAATACCAACCAATAGAATCTGGGTCACCACTTTGTGCAGAATCTAAACGAATTAAATTAGGATTTAGACCTTTAATGTATCCTTTTCTCCAAGAGTAGTTTAACCAAGATTGGAAATTTTCTTCAGCAAATATAGGAACCTCGATTCTAGGTTTTTGGAAATTAGATACACCAAAAACTTTCGACCAATATTCGGGGTCATTTTGTGAAAAAGAAGTTTCAAAAAAGTAGGAAGTGCCAAACTTATCAACAACATTAACACCAAAAGTAGAATAAGGATTTTTTAATACTGCAGAATAGGGACCTGTCATGTTTAGTGAAACGTCTGTTAAACCAGTAACAGAAAAGGCCGGATTAAGAGGAGTTGCATATGTTGCAAGACCTCTTGACCTTAAAGTTCCAACAACAACATTGTCATAGTTCGAATATGATGTTCCAGTATAATAATAAACTTTTAACAGTAAGTTTCCTGAATAACAGTGAACAGGTATAGTCGTTGTCGTTGTTGTTGTTGGGGTTGGTACTGGTGGTATACAAGGATGAGTTGTTGTAGTTGTTGTTGTGGGTGTAATTGTTGTAGTTGTTGTTACAGGATTTAATGTTAAACCTGAAACAATAGTAAAAAATGAATACCCACTATAATTCGTATTTCCAGTTGTATTGAATAAAGCATAATACCAAGCGTCGTTGAAAGGAGATTCTAAGTTAGTTTCGTCTAAAGAAACAGAAGGAGCACCAAACACGTTAGTAGAAGCAGTCCAACCTTTGTTTGTTAAAGTGTTATAATCGTGTGTTGAAATTGAACCAAAATATGAAATAAATTCGTCTTCAGCAACAAATGGATTTGAGCTTGTAAGCACATCAAATATTAAACTTTTTATGTTATCATCTAACGTGGATACTCCTCCATTAAATTGTTCATATTGTTGATATAGAATGTCTTGAATTACATCAGGAAATAATGAAAGATAAGAAATAGTTGAAATATCGTTATTACAACCTGTAAAAGAAATTAAAAACGTTTCTTCTTTAGGTAAAAAACAAACCTGCTCACAAGTGTAAACATCAGTCCCGCCGCTTAAACACCAAATACCTATTGTTTTTGGGTCTACGTTTGCAACTGTTGTTACAGACCATGATGGACCTGCGTCATAACCTGATAGTCCTAGAATTCTAGTAACAAATAATTGATTAGATTGTTGTAAATATGCTTTAGCAATATATGCTGCCTCATATTTTGGTATTGTTGTGTTTACAAATTTTTCAGGAGATGTCCCCCCAAAAACAGTTTGGAATTCATCAAAAGATTTAATGAAAATAGGTTCAAATGCCGGACCTTTTAAAGTTTCGCCAACAATACCTAGTGTAGTTACACCAACACTTTGAGCGACAAAACTTAAGTCAACCTCAGAAGTATAAACTCCTGGTGAAACAAAAACTTTACTATTAGTTGCCATGTTAAGTATTAAATTTTAAAATATTTATTTTTCTATAAATACTTTGTAAAATACCAAAAACTTTACATTATAAAAAGTATTTATATTATGGTATGATTTTATTCTGCCTTTTTTCTACTTGTGTTATGGAAAATATCAAAACAATAAAAAATCTTAAAATAGACTCAAAAGTACATGAGGTATTAAAAAATTACTGTGACAAAAGGGGTATAAAAATGTATAAATTTTTAGAAAATTTAATTTTGGAAAAATGTAAAGAAAAAAAAGATATTTATGGTGAAAATTAAATTAATTTTTGACTAAATTTTAAAAATGGAATTCCTGAAAGTTGACCAACAACTATATCAATTCTAAGTTCATCGTTTGTATTTATTTGAATCTTAGTTGCATCATCTCCATAATAACTATTGTTTATATAAACAGAATAAGATGATATATTATAAGACTCTTGAAAAAACAAATCGCATGTATAATCAAAAAAGTAAGACTCAGAAGTAGAACCGCTATTGTAATTTAAAACAATATTAGATAGTTCTACCGGTTCTTTTTTCTTTTGTGGTCTTTTGATTGTTTTTTGACCTACTTCTAATACTGTTAGAGATCTATTTATAGCAGGACTAACTTCAAATTGACTTTCATCAATCAAAAATCCCATCATAGTAAAATCATACTTATGAATATAATATTTTCGTTTTTCAAGATCCATTACAGATTCATCTGTAAAACTATCATTAATAATTGGAATGTAATGACCATTTATTACTTGATATGCTTGTTTTGATGCAAAAGTTTCTAAAACCTTTTGATTCAATGTGTTTACTTCTCTCATTCGATTACAAACCAAGGCGACCGTGTATTTGAAATCTGCAGGAACTGGTTGAGGAATTTTATAAATATCAGATCCTTTTCTGTTTCCATCCCAAGTTGGAACCTCCATATAATAATACATTCTTCTGTTTGGAATGTTATATAAAACTGCAGGGTTATTTCCATATTTAACTTCAGGATTTCTAATAATTGTTAAAAAAGGAGGCTCTAAATTTTTATCAATATTTTGAAAATCCCAAGTTTCAACAAATTGAGACCAGTTTTGAGTTGTAATAATTATATCAACAACAGGAACTGTAACCCCTTCAGTTACGATTTTAAAATTTTCTTTTACAAAATCTAAAAAACCTTTATCTAAATCTGCATGAAGTAACGACTTAGGAAGATATGTCCCATCTTTAGTTATCATATCTTTGATTTGTTCTCTTCTTGGTAAAAGAGTTTTTGAATAGGTCAAAGGTAATGTTGGTTTAACAGGTCCTTTTTTTGGTATTGCCATTATAATCCTCTAAATTCATTTGGCCCAACAGGGGCCGCGATTATTGTTCTAAAAAAAGGTTTAAAACCTTTGTAGGTATGTTTGGTGTCAGAAACAACACGACCATCATTTACAACAGTATAATAACGAACAAAGTTTTCACTGTCGTAATAACCTATATAATCACCAAAATCTATGTCTATTTCTAAATCTTTTAATGTTTTGAGATAAACAGAAATTGTGATATTACCTGGTTCTACTTGGTCCATTTTTGTTGCACTTCCTAAAAGTTTGTTTTCTGGAGCCGCAATTGTTATTTGAGCATTAAACTCAACAGGTGGTAAAAATTTAATCCCATCACTAACAACTTCACCGTAAACATCATCAGTCTTAATCTTATTTCTATCAATCTTGTATAATATACAAGTGTAGTTCATATCCCCAATTAACCATTCTTGACCCATTTCTATTTCTAATTCAAATTCACGGTCATTAAAAAATTTACCAAGTCTAGTTATAGGAACATTATTTTTCATTATGTTGTTTTATTGATAAATATTTATTTTATTATTATTTTTATTAAAAGATTAAATTTGGAAAATCAATCTTTATTAGTTGAGCACAAATCTTTAGATATTTTAGACACTTATAGTGGTGCAAATAATTATATACTTTACTTAAAACAAAAAAAAGAATCATCAAAAAAATTCTTTCCTACAAGGTCTCAAGCGGATTATATTTTATCTTATTTTGAAACATCACCAAAAGTTGCAAGAAAATGGGTAGAATTGGATAGTTATTTTGCCAAGAAATTTGCAGAAGAAAAATATTTTATAGAAACTCCCAAAGAAATTTATATAGAAAAATTATTAGTCGAAAAAGAAAAATCTTACCATGTTTGGGCTAAATTTTTTGAAAAAGATAATCTATCAGAGTTTTGGATTCCAAAATC
>Ga0214923_10002504_pt1 | contig 24332 bp, 18 predicted proteins | sample LL1510_MetaG_FD_177993 | JGI IMG/M metagenome (GOLD analysis project Ga0214923, IMG submission 177993) | Freshwater microbial communities from Lake Lanier, Atlanta, Georgia, United States - LL-1510 | ecosystem: Environmental > Aquatic > Freshwater > Lake | place: USA: Georgia | collected...
GCAAGCGCCTTGGCAGCACGGATCTCAGCTAACTGAGCCGATTGGCTGGCTTTCTCCAGCGGGGCAACAGCTGAGACTACATAGGCCAGCACCTCGCCTTTTTTCACAGTCTGACCCGCGTTGGGCAAGCCATTGGGCCCGGGCTCGATCCGTCCAGCATTGATGGGTTGAACTTTCCCTCCAGCGTTCGGGTCCATCAGCACCCGTGCGTTGAGTTCAAAGGCGCGAGGCAGCTCGGCAGTCTCCACCACCAGCGTCCTGACATTGAGTTGGCGCTGCGCTGGCTTGGGCAAGAAGACGCTGCCATCGGCCATGCGTTGCGGGCCATTGGCATGTCCCACGACAGGGGCTGCGCCGTGGTCATGACCCTCACCAGCGAAAGACGGCGCGCCAGCGCCAGATAGGCTCAAAGTTGCCGCCAGAGCGAGCCAATGGAGCTTTTTCACAGTGTTTTTGGTTTTCATGTGGATGGCTCCTTAAGCACGACGGGTTTTTTGACGGAAGCGAACTATGACGCCCAGCGTTAGCAGCGCAAGTAAACCGGCGCCGACCCACATCGCGTTGGTTTTCCATGCAGAGCGAAGTCCTGGCACGCTTTCATCGGTGTGCAAATCAAGTTCCGTCGCCAATAAATCGGTCAGGTCACCGGCCTGGATGGTTGCGGTGATCGGCATCACGCCGGTCTTGAGTGTGTCCTTGAGGGTGATCTCATACTCACCCTCGCCATGCTTTTGCGCTTTGTATTTGTTGCCTGCGATGTCCAACTCGATTTGGGCGTCGTTGACCGGGCCGTTGTCTTTGAAGCGGTCCAGATAAAGCGTGACCAGCTTTCCATTGAGGATGCCAACCAGCTCAAGATCCTCAGACGTTGCGGTAAACCGGGGCAGCGCAGATCCAGTGGCTTGCGGTGCGGTGTCTCCGTGGTCGTGACCAGGTCCTGCGACAGCCAATGGGCTAAGGAGTGTGAATATCAGTGCCAAAAAAATGGCCCCAGTCGATTGAATGAACTTCATGGTGTTCCTTAATTCTTTGGTGATGAGCGGGGTCACTGGGGCAACAAGCCCAAGGACTGGCGCCACGCAGAAATGGCGGTGGCCAGATCGATTCGGCTGCGCGCTTCTTGTCGCTCTGCTTCAACGGCCTCGGCCTCGATGCGCAAGCGAGTGGGCAGATCGGTCTCGCCCAGCCTGAATGACTTGTCAAAAAAGCCACGAGACTCCCGGGCCAGCTTGGCTCTCCGCTGGGCTGCGTCGAGCTGGATGCGTGCGGCCTCGACGCGAGAAGCAGCGCCTCGCTGATCGGCCTGGATTCGATCTCTCTCAAGGATTAGTTGAGACTGCACTTCAATGGCTTCTGCCTGCGCCGTCGCGACACGGGCGTCATACCTGGGCCCTGCACCAAACGGCACTCGAATGCCGATGAGCACCGTCTGGCCATACCGTTCTCCAAATGCGCCACGGTCCCGCGTGGTGGCGACCGTCACCTCGGGGTTGGAGCGTTTCTGGGTGCTGATCAGGCCAGCCGTGCGTTCGGCAACAGCGATACGGTCTTCCAGCTCTGCAATGAGTGGGTGACGGGCTGCTGGGGCCGGAGCTGGAGAAGGTTCACCCGTTGTGTTGTGGGGCGATTCAGGTGTCGCGAGTCCGCCCGTGAGCGCATTGAGCTGCGCCAACGCAACCGCCGAGGCAGCCTGTGCCTGCGCTGCTAGCGCCTCGGCCGCTGCCACAGCGCCTTCTGCCTGATGCTGATCTGATCGCGCCAGGTCACCTGCCTGCGTCCTTCTGGCAACGTCTGCGGCTAGCCGCCTAGCGTTGGCCAACTGCTCACGCGCCATTTCGGCATCTACGCGAGCACGCTGCCAGTTCCACCAGGCATCCCTAACGGATGAGGCGAGCCGCAGCTGTGAGGCGAGAAGCCTGCGCTCTACAAAAGAGATTTCTGCCTGCGCCAAGTCGGCACTGGCCGTGCGCTGCCCAGGGAGCCAGAGCGGAACTGCGATGCCGATCTCTGCTTCACGCGCACCGTTGTTACCGGTCGCCCGGTCCGATCGCTGACTGATCTCAACAGACGGCGCCTCGGGTGACAGCAGGCCTGCAGCCTTTGCTTGGGCCTGCGCGGCGTCCCGTCGCGACTGCAGCGCGCGCGCTTCCGGCTGCCTTTGCCAAGCCGTCTCAAAAACTTCCTTCAATGACGCCACACCGGTTGGCGCAGCGCCAGAAGTGCTCTGTGCGTGAGCGCTTAAGACCCAGCAACTCAAAGTAACAACCGACAGCACAATTCGAAGAGGTGCTGTCCTTTTTTCGTTCAAACGCATGACTCATCTCCAATGGTGAAAACATCCAAGGAGATCAGCGAGCAGCGACTCAGGGGTCGCGGGCTTCAGTGCGTAACGCTTAATGCGTCATGCACACCAGCGCACAAGGGATTCGAAAAAGGGAAGAGGAAACCCGAGGCTCGCCGATCAGGCAAGCGTGGGCCACTGAGGCCGTTCAGGCCGCTTTGTGAGCGCTAGAGAAGGGTTGACGTTGTAGTCGAACGGGTAATCCCGATCTGTCGCTGCTGTAGGCGTTGTCAGATCACTGGCCAGAGCCACAGAACAACCCAAGTGGCACGTCGCGCAGTCATGATGAACCCCAGCAGATGAAACGCCGTCTTTGACGGGTTCATGTTGGTCTGCGGCTTGATGGTCGTGACTGTGGTGGCCTGGGTGGTTGGCAGTCACACCTGATTCATGTTGGCAATAACCAGCCACTGTTGCCCAGCTGAACTGCAAGGGCAACAGAACCAGCAAGATGATTGCCAAGTACCGTTTCATAGCTTGACAGTGTAGTAGCTTTAGGCTTCGAAGGCCACTAGCCCGGTTGTTGACCTCATGAATCCTGAGGCCAATCAAGAGGGGTGGCCTGTAAATGGCGGCCCTCACTTTGCTGCCTTGAGAAGGCGCAGCCCGTTGAATACCACCAACAGACTCGCGCCCATGTCCGCAAAAACTGCCATCCACATGGAGGCGTCATCAAAGATGGCCATCAACAGGAACAACGCCTTGATGCCGAGAGCGAGGGTGATGTTCTGCCACAAGATGATATGGGTCCGTCTGGACAGGCGAATCGTTTCGGGTATTCGGCGCAGGTCATCGTTCATGACGACGACATCCGCTGCTTCCATGGCCGTGTGAGTTCCCGCAGCACCCATGGCAAAGCCAATATTCGCCTTAGCAAGTGCCGGAGCATCATTGATGCCATCACCGGTCATAGCTGTCACGCCGTATCGCTCTTGGAACTCCTCAATGGCCTTGAGCTTGTCCTCGGGCAGCAGATTGCCTCGGATTTCCGAGATGCCTGCCTGATGCCCAACGGTGCGTGCCGTAGCGGCGTTATCACCGGTCAGCATGATGGGAACGACCCCTAGCGCCTTCATATCGGAAATGGCCTCGATCGATGACGGCTTGATCGTGTCTGCCACAGCGAACAGCGCGATCACCCGGTCCCGATTGGCCAGAATGGTCACAGTGCGTCCTGCCTCTTCATGGACTGCGAGGCGCGCCTCCAATTGCGCAGAACATTGGCTACGTTCTTCAATCCAGCGGTGATTGGCCAGGATGTAGGGGTGTCCATCAATCACTCCTTGAACGCCACGGCCTGCAACAGCCTCAAACGAATTGACCTCTTGGGGTTGTACCGCGAGCCCTTGAGCAATCGCTCTCGAGACGGGGTGGTCCGATCGTGCAGCCAGGCTCTTTGCGAGCAGTTCTATGTGCTCTGGCGCTTTGTCCGTCGCCACAGGCTCAAACGCCACCAGTTTGGGTTTGCCCTCGGTGATGGTGCCCGTTTTGTCCAAGGCGACAGCTTTGATCTTGCGGGCTTCCTCAAGGTAGACGCCCCCCTTGATCAAAATGCCTCTGCGCGCACCCGCTGCAAGACCGCTTACGACAGAGACCGGCGTGGAGATGACCAGGGCGCAAGGGCATGCAATCACCAGCAAGACCAACGCTTTGTAGACCGCCTCCAGCCATGTGAGACCTGCCACCCAAGGCATCAGCAAGGCAACAAGCAGTGCCAGGACAAAGACTGCAGGCGTGTAGATGGCGGCGAACTGGTCAACGAAACGTTGCGTCGGTGCGCGGGTGGCTTGAGCCTCCTCGACGGCTTTGATGATCCGGCTCAGCGTGCTGTCGGAAGCAGGCGCAGTGACTTGCATCTCCAGGGCGGATGCTTGGTTAATGGTTCCGGCGTACACCTCATCACCCGGCCCCTTGTCCACAGGCAGACTTTCACCTGTCAAGGGTGACTGATCCACCGCGCTCTGACCTGCCACAACGATGCCGTCGAGCGGCACACGTTCTCCCGGAGCAATTCGCACAATTGAATTCAATGCAACAGACCGCACCCCTAGTCGAAGCCAGCGACCATCTTCTTGTCGCACTTCTGCTTGCTCGGGTGAAAGGGCTAGTAGGCTCTTGATCGCACCCCGCGCACGATCAACGGCCCGCGCCTCGATGGCTTCAGCAACCGCGTAGAGCGCCATCACCATTGCTGCCTCAGGCCACTGGCCGATCAAAAAGGCGCCCGTAACGGCTACCGACATGAGCGCGTTGATATTCAATCGCCCCTGCCGAAGTGCAGCCAGGCCCTTTCCGTAGACTCCGAAGCCTGAAAGGAAAATGGCTCCGATTGCCAGTCCCATGCCCAGTGCTTTGATCCAGGATGTCGACGGAAACGCGTAGGCGATGGCTTCTGCTGCCAAAGCCAAGCCAAGCGCTGCCAAAAGTTTTCCCCACACCTTCCCAAAAGCCGGAGATGCTGTGGACGCATTCGAAGAAGTGTTGCCTTCTTCTTTCAAGGCCTCAGGCTTGAAACCTGCCTTTCGAATTGCCTGCAGTGCACCTTGCAATGCGGCTTCGCTCGCGGAAATGGTCAACATACGTGCTCCAAGATCGAATCGCAGGGCATCAATTCCTTGAATGCCATCCAACGCGCGACGGATCTCCGACTCCTCTGATGCGCAATCCATATTGGAGATGCGGAACTTGTTTTGCGGTTGGTCGGAGCGTGTTTGCGTCACGTCCTGCTCAGATAGCGTCGTGGTCGCGCATGCAGCGGCAGAACAGCAACTCACACTTTGGCAGTTTCCTGGCTTGGTGCTTTCTGGGGTTGTACTCATGATCTTTTTCCTCATCAGGAGCATTAGAAACCCTGTAGCCACTTCAGAGTCAAGAGCCTAGAATGGGACCAAGTCAAGTGCTCAAGGAGGACCCTCATGAGGATTGGAGAGCTCGCTAAGGCCGCCGAAACACAGGTGGAGACCATTCGTTACTACGAACGTGAGGCATTGTTGCCCCAGCCGGAGCGGACTGATGGCAACTACCGGGTCTATGGGCCCGAGCATGTTGAACGGCTGTTGTTCATCAGGTACTGCCGTGGGTTGGACATGACCCTGGATGAAATTCGAGCGCTGTTGCGCATGAAAGATGCCCCACCAGAGGACTGCTCTGACATCAATACCTTGATTGATGAGCACATCAAACATGTGGCGGTTCGAATCCGCGAGCTAAAGGCCTTACAAAGGCAGCTTGTTGAGTTGCGCAGCAGTTGCGCCGGGAGTGGCTCTGTTAAGGATTGCGGAGTGCTTTCCGGAATGGCTCAGGCCTCCAAGGAGGCCGGGCCGGCTCTACAAAGAGGGACACGCCATGTCCAGGGGGCGCACAGATTTGGGTCAAAGGAGCACGAGCCGCATTGATTCGATATGCAGAGCCCTTCAATGCTGGAATTTGTCTTTTGATGGTTCGAATCCCTGACGCCACCAAAAAATAATGCTTCTTGACCTGAGCAAGTTATTTATACAATCCCTACTGCTCCGCCAGTGTAAATCCTGCTAACTCGCTCAGTCGCGCTCGTTTGGCAACCCAACGGCCCCACTACGTGTGGGTTGTTGATCTAGGCTCCTGCCTGCGGGCATCGTCACCTATCCCCGAAACCTGTCTCAAACCCCTTTCCTTCTCACGGCCTCCTGACTTTTTCGCCGTGGTACGGCAGGAGGGGGTTGGCGAAAAATCGGGGCTTTTGTGCCGTACTGATTGAATGCTACGCCTTGCGTTTGAACGGTTGGATCATTCATCGCTTTCGAGCGGCTGCCAATATGGCTGCACGAAGTTCCTGCCTAAACTTTTCTGGGTCCGAGATTACGACCCAGGAAAAGATATCGCTCATCCTTAGGGTATGGTCTTGCGAGCCAATTTCAATGATTTCCGCGGTATCACATTCTTCCAGAAGACTCTTCCAGTTGTGGTGGCCCCAGACGTCATCGTGAAGATCTGCGGACCATTCCAAGCCAGCAATCTCAAAAAGATCCGTTGACGGACCATCGATCAAAGTTGCCGAAAAGCCCTGGCCATGCTCCGTGTTGAATTGAAGGAAAGGAAATTCTGAATTGTCAGCCTTGCCGCTAACCTTGGGCTGGCGGTTGGGTCTTCTGACTGGCAGGACAAGCCCATCTCCGAAAAGCTGATCCCTTTCCTTTGCAGTCATTGTTCGAATTGGCATGAGGGCCTCATCTTCTGGCTCTGGATTTGACTTTTATAGGTCTCCGAAGAGTCCTGGGCTGGTGGCTGGCGCGGCAGCCTTTTTACGACTCGTTGCCTTAGCCTTAGAGGTGGGCGCATGTGCGGCCTCCTCCTTCGCCCGCTGATGGTTCAGCGCCAGCAGACGCTTGAGCACATCCTTCCGGGCTGCGGGGCTGATGGTGTAGCGGACACGGTCGTTCTCGGGCAGCGTCTCGACTTCGACGAAGTCGTGCCCAAGGTCCAGATCGGTCCAGCCATAGGCGTCGCGCACGGCGTTATCAAGCACTACGCGTAAGCGTCGCAGTTCCAGTACGCCGTCGAATCCGCTGCGGGCGACGTCAGTTGGTTTCTTGCTGACCTTAGCAACCATCTCGGGGCTGAGTTTCTCTGCATGCATCAAGTTGTAGACGTCAGTCAGTCCAATCCAAAGCTGAAGCATCAACTCGTTGCGCTTCTTGTCGAAAGCGCGTCCGGTATTTGCCATTGCAGTTGCCAACTCGCTGTCGAACTCGGGCGCCGGAAATGTTTCATAAATGCTCGACGGTGTGTAGCGGAGACCACCTGCCCCAATCGTAGATCCTTGCTTCCACGCCCACACTTCGTGGAAACTCGAATTCAACACTGAATAGTCTTCCCACCTGTCGGAGACAACAACTACCGTGGCATCGGAGTAGACCAGTCCTGTCCGATGGAAGCTAAAGGCGAGATTTTTTGTGTGTCGGTTTATCACTAAGACTCGCTTAAGTGCCTTCGCAAGCCGATAGAGCTTCGGCCGTTTGTCAGCATACATCCACCATCGCTGTGGCAAAGGCTTTCGAAGCACAAACTCGCCATCCTCTCTACGGCGAGTACGTTCCGGCATGACTCTTTCTCGAAGGATGGTGAATACCGCCGGGAACTGTTCTTCGCAGCGCTCTGCCTCCCAATCGTAGAAGTTGATCACCCATCGGCTAGGCGATTGATCGGGGCGGCTGTTTAAGTCATCGCCAACGAGATAGGGAAGGATTACCTCAGCGTTCGCGGGATCGGAATCTAGCAAACGCTTAGCTTCTTGGTCGCCGAGAATGAATCCACCACCAAGAACGTAAGACCCGACAAAACTTTGATCAGCTCTGGCTTGTAGCTCAACGGCTGGCTTGCCCTGTTCTTCCGCCTCAAGAAACGCGTTGATGACGTCCACGAATCTGCCATTGAGCGCGGACCGCCCGCTCCAGGGGCCTTTATGCAACCCCAACAAAGCAACATCAACAGTTGCTGTTCCAGGCCATCGAACAGGATGTGCAGCGAATGTGATGGTACCCTCACGATCAAGCAGTACCTCCAATCCACCTTCACGCGCGCCACCCTGAGCAATTGTCTTTGTCGAAATCAGAGCTAAGTAGCCACCTGGCTTGAGCAAATCGTAGATTCTGCGAAGAAAGTAGGTGACCAAGTCTACAGAGCCGGCTGGTGAGAATTCCACCTTCATTAATTGGAGAAATGCGTCACCATATCGACCACTTAGCTTGCGATTACCCAAATATGGGGGGTTACCGAGCACACAATCAAATCCACCATCAGCGAGTACTTCTGGAAACCCTAAAAACCAATGGAAGAAGCGCTTCCGCTCTGCCAGCGCCCAAGCTTCCGCCGTTGGCTGATTTTGTGGCTTGCGTTGGCCCTTCCAGTAGCTTCTAAACTCCTCTTCGGTAACATGCATGCCGGGCCGATTCTTGATTTTCGGGATGTAAAACTGCGCGATCGGAATCGCTGCCAGCTGCTCCATCCACAGAACCTCGGCTGACTTGGAGAGCACCTCGAAGCGTTGACGCTTGGCCTCCACCTGCTCCGGCGTGTGCTCGGGCAGTGCGTCGAGTCCTCTCCATCCCTTCAGCGCCTCGTCGAGCTGACGCTCGACCTCTGGATCGAACTGCAGCTTTGTCTGGCCGGTGCGTTCATCCTTATTCCGCTTCCGCAGCGCTGCAGCGATCTCGTTGTCATCGCCGGGCATCGTAGCGAAGGCCTCGTCAGGTACCCCTCGCGCCTCGATATCCTCCCGCCGCACGTAGCCGACGATGGCATTGCCGCACTTAATGTGGTGGTCCAGAAAACTCAATGGCTCGCCGGGAACATGCGCCTCCAGCCACAATGCGACCTTGCACAGCTCCACCGCCAGCGGGTTCAGGTCCACGCCGTAGATGCAGTGACGGATCACGTCGCGCACGGCGGTGCGCATGGCCAGCGGCGAGGGCTGATCTTCCCCCGTGCGCGCGACGGCCAGTTCCTGCCCGATGCGCCGTGCCGCGGCCAGCAGGATGTGGCCCGAGCCGCACGCCACGTCGGCCACGCGCAGTGCGAGCAGTGCAGTCTCGGGATCCTTGGCCTTCAGCCGCTCGGCGATCAGGTGGTCCAGGGAGTGCTTGATCAGCGGCTGGACCAGTTCGTCGGGCGTGTAGTGAGAGCCAGTGTTGGCTCGCTCGTCACCTTGCTTGAAGTCAAAAGTGGTCTGGGCACCATCCGACAGGATGACGGGTTCGTACTCCAGCAGTCCTTCGTAAACGGAGCCGAACTCCTCAACGTTCAGCGCACCGTAGTTGACGCGGATGAGTTGTCCGTTGTCGGGGTGGGTATAGAGGTTCAGAGCCCGCAGTGCACCCAGGAGCACATCGTTACCCAGCGTGCAGTGGGACAGAATGCCGATGGCTGGCGGACTAAACAGATCACCCGCCAGCGGCGGAACGCTTATCTTGGTCCCGGGGCCACCGGCCTCGAACAGGCGAAAAGTGGCCAGCAGCGCAGGCCAAAGGTCGGCATGTCGCCGGTCGGCCAGATGCCGCTTCTCGCTCATGCGGCGCAGGCGCATCAAGCTGTAGTACTGCTCGTACACCTCACGGTGCCTGGCCTGCGCGGAGGAGGGAAAGACTAGGCCACGCTCCTCAATGACCATCAGGAACAGCAGCCGGTAGATCAGGCGCAGCAGGTGCTTGTAGAAATCCTCGGCGCTTAGACGGCCTGAGGCAATCTGCTGGCGCAGGTCGTCGTTCGCCTTGTGTTGAAGGAAACCGTTCGCCAGGCTCTTTATAGTGTGCTCCACCGCCTTTGACAGACCATCGCGGATGCGGGAGCCCGCGTCCAGAGAATCTTGGTGGTAGCGCTCAATCCAGCTTTGCGTCGCTTCTTCGCGGTTGGCGGGCAGCCGGGTCGCGTGCAGCAGCCGGTAGAGAACTGCGAAGTCCGCGAAGAGACCATCGCTGAAGATGCGGTCGAGGTCAAACTCGAGATAAGTTAGCTTGATAAGACGGGAACTGTCGCGCAGCAGGCGCAGCACGCGTCCGTTTGTCACCAGGCCGTAGAGCTCGTCGGCCAGATTCAGGTACTCCTGGACCATGGCATGCGTCGACATGCGAAGTGCGCCGGAGCGCTGCTCAGCCTTGCGGTCTAGCCCCGCCGGGTCGCGGTAGCCCATGATGTGAACGACGGTGCCGCCACGGTTGGCAACGCGATGAGACAGCGGGTAGAGCTTTCCGTTGGCTTCAGCGCTCTTAGGCTGGAAGTCGAGCTGATAGCCTAGCAGGCCGAGAAGCGGCAGCACCCACTGCTGGCGGGTTTCAGTGGTGGCCGGGCTATCGGCACGCACCGACTCCAGCTTGCGCTGGAAGATTCGCCAGTAGTCCTGTGCGTCAGCCCAGGCGCGGGCGATTTCGTCCTTGACCTTGGCAGTGCCCTCCAGGCCGAAGTCGGCCGGGCGCTGCCCGGCCAGGTCATCGAGCCGGTCGAGGATGTCGGGCGAAAGGATCGCGCCTTCGATGCGGATGCTGGGGTAGATCATGCGCCCCCCTCTGGCAGCAGCACGTAAGTGCCCAGCAAGTCCATTGGCAGGATGGGGTAGACCACCTGGAATCGCTGCTTTTCCATCAGAGAGCTGAAACGCTCGTGCGCATCGACTAGGCGCTTGGACTGCGCTTCGGCGATATCTGCAAACGCATCACCCAAACTGTCGAGAAGTTGAAGTTCGTTTTCCAGAAAACTGGCTCGCGCCTGTGTTGAAAGGTCTGATGTAGCCCGCGCATCGTTGAGAAGAGCCCTGGCAGCTTCGTGGTCGATAAATTCGCGCTGCTGAGGCGTTCCGCGCCAACCCCAGAGGAGCATTTCCTCGGCCACGATCTGCTGATGATTGCGCGATTGCTCGATGACATTTCTGCACCTGAAAAGCATTAGCGTGGTTTTGATTGCCACTGCTCGGGTGCGAATTACTGCCGCGCGCGCTGCTCGCTTGTCATGCCTGCTGATGGTGTTAGCCAATACCACCTGGCACAGCAACTCGACGAAGGGGTGGTTGCGCCCTAGATAATGAAAGCCCTCGGGCGTGGGCGACTTGAACGATACCTGCAATACATCGCCGGCGGGCAAGGCCTCGCGCAGAGCAGGAGGAAGATTGCCGGTGACGACCCGGTAGCCTTTGCCCAGGGCCGCCACCTGGACACCCATCAGGTTGTTCAGCACGCTGGTGACGAAAGTCTCCACCGCCCTGGGGTCGCCAATAGCTTCGTCCACCTCACGCAGGTCGGCCTCCACCTCATGTGCCTTGATCGCATGCTGGGCGAAGATGGAGCGAGACGCCTTCTCGCGTTCCGCGGCGTCGTCGAGCTTCCGAGTGACCTTGTCTTTCGCGGTCGCGGCTTCTTCAAAGTCGCTGAAGTCGAACAGCGTACCCTGCACGCCCTGTTGCGTGCTGATGCTACGGTTGGGGTTGAGCAGCAGCGCCTGGGTGATGGTGTCGATAATGCTTTGCGAGTCCTCTGGAAAAGGTACGTTGATGCCGGTGGATCGCTTGATCTCACGCACCTTGCGAAGCAAGACATCGAGCACGACGCCATCGATCGGGTTGTCGGCACCGTAGAGCAGGCAGGCTTTGACCATGGGGGCGATCTGCCCGAACCGATCTACGCGACCTTCGCGCTGCTCGAGGCGATTGGGGTTCCAGGGCAGGTCGTAGTGCAGCACCGCAGTGAACTGATCCTGCAGGTTGATGCCTTCGCTGAGGCAATCGGTGGCGATCAAGACTCGCAGTTTCGACCGGCCCATCACCTCGATGCGCTGCTTGCGCAGCTCATCGGGTAGCTCGCTGGTGATGACTTGCAGATCGAGCTTAGGGAACTGCTTGCGCAGCAGTGGCTCAAGATGCTCACCGACGTACTTGGCTGTCTCGATGTAGCGACAGAACACGACCGGGCAGAACGGCACTGCCTCGCCCAGCCAAGTCGTGATTTGCCGAGCTGTAGCGGCCAGTTTGCGGTCGTGCACGGCCCCGGCGAGTTCATGTAGCCGGTCGCCGAGGTCCTTGAGTTGACGGCGCTGGTGATCCGACCAATCCGCCCGCTCCACCACCTGGGTGGGGGCGTTGTCTGCTTCATGGCCAAACTCGGTGTCGCCCACCGGGTTGGGCGCGTCGTCGGGAATGGCATCACCTTCGTCATTGCGACCGGCCTTGGCCAGTGCCGACATGCGGGTGTTGAGCATCTCCACGCCCGCGGCTGGGCTGGACATCACGCCGCGAAGCAGGCCGAGCGCTGTCCAGTAGTGGACTCGCTGCTGTCGCCCCCCTTTGACCGGCGCGATCAGCTTGCGGGAAAAGTCGATCAGGTCGTTGAAGAGCCTGAGGTACTTCGGCGACAGGGCGTAGTTCAGCTCGAAGGCATCCCGCTCTGGGAACGGCGTGTCTTCGCCCAGCCACTTCTCCACGTCGCCGCGCTTGCGCTGCACGAAGTGCTTGGCCAGCTCGCGCCGCTGCGCCTGCGACGCGGCTGGAAGATCAACAGGTTCAAACTCCGGCTTGAGAAGACCCAGCAGCGACTGGAACTCGTCGGACTTGCCGCTGTGCGGCGTGGCCGTCAGGAGCACCAGATGCTGTTGCGGCTTGGCTGCGATACGGCTGACCAGGTGATAGCGCTGCTGCTGGCTGGCCGACGCACCCTCTGGCCGAGCGCAGGTGTGCGCTTCGTCGACGATGACCAGCTCAGGACACTGCTCAATGAACACATCACGCCGGATGTCCGACTTGATGAAGTCGATGCTGATGACCTGGTAGGGGTAGTAGTCGTAGACGCTGGTGTCGCCATGAATCTGCCTGTCCAGCCGCGCTTGGGTGTTTGAGCGGATGATGACGGCCTCAATGTCTAGCTTGGCGCGGATCTCGGCCTGCCACTGCTCGCAAAGGTGGGGCAGGCAGATGACGGCGAAGCGCTTGATCTTGCGCCGTTCGATCATCTCGCGAACGATGAGCAGCGCCTCGACGGTCTTGCCGACACCGACGTCGTCTGCAATCAGCAGCCGCGTCTGATCCTGCCGCAGCGCCATGATGAGCGGCACCATCTGGTACGAGCGCGGGCGGAACGAGAGCTTTGCGAGACACCGGAACGGCCCTGCACCGTTGCGAAACGCAAGGCGTGCCGCATCGTACAGAAGGCGTGCCGTGGCGAAATCGCCAAGGTCTGCCGCGGTGGGTGGTTCGAAGCGTGCGTCCTTGGGCTGCTCACCACCGAGCGGCAGGTACAGGCCGGTGACCTCGTCTTCAGAGCCGCCAAGCGGCTTTAGAACCAGAAGTTCAGGATCAGCCGACGGCAGGACCACCCAGTCGCGGCCGCGCAGCGAGACCAGCTTGCCGGGTTGGAGGGCTACGTTCATTTGACCTTCTTGAAGATGTCTGGACGAGCAGTAACCTTGGCTGCCAAGTCGTCCTGGTAGTAGTAAACCCAGACTTCGTCGCCTCTGGCGAGGATAGCTTGCCGCTTGACCTTGTCGTCCTCTTGCACCTCGGGTTGGTCGTGCGGCGTGCCATCGCAGAACACCCAGATGCGCGGCTCATAGTAGAAGTCAGGCTGGACGTAAAGACCGTCGACGTGCTTCTGCGCGGCATCTGGCAGCCGCAGGCCGTTTTTGTAAAGGTGCTCGATAAACTTGCGTTCGGTCGATGAACTGGGATCCAGGTGCTTCAGCAGGCTGGCGTACTGGTCGTCGTAGCTGGCGTAGCCCTTGTTGGTGTGGATCTCCAGCTTGCAGACCGCGAGCTTATCCAGCGCGTCCTTGATTAAGTGCCGGTCGATGACTTGATGATCGCGTTGGTTATAGTAGCTGAGGAGATCGTCGTAGGAGGCGGGCCCCTTGTAGTCGGGGTCGTCGAAGCGGCAAAGCTCCTGGGCCTGCGCGATGACGGTCTGGAAGGCGGTAATGTCCTCTACGAACCGAGAGAGGATGCCTAAGCTACCTTCGGCAGCCTCGTACAGAAGGATGTTGGGTGAGGCCGACTCGCCAATTGAGATGACTCCAATCTCGCTCGACTCAATCTGGAACACCAGCTCGATCGCTCGTTTCAGCGCGTGCTGTAGCGTGACAACACCTTCGGACTTCAAACCGAGCGGCTGGATTGGAACTATGTATAGGGCATCAGCCAGGTTGGATGTCCATAACTTGACGCGGCGGAAGTCTTCGCGTTGAGGCTCGGCAGGGTCGGGCATCGATGGCTGCCAAGCTCCGCTGACCATCCCTATTGGGAATCCGTCGGTCGTTTGTGCTCGCCACTTTTCGTTGACGTGGACCAAACGCGCGGCCGGCACAAACATCAGGTTGATGAGCGAATCATCGCCAGCCTTCAGGCTTGCCCGCGTCACGCGGTCCATGTCCCCGCCATCGATGCTGAAGTAGGTTTGAATGGAGAACCCGCGCGAGGCGCGCTCTTCTTCCTCGCAGGAGATCCGATCAACCTCCTCGGCTTTGGATTCCGTCATCTCCATCAGGTCGTGCAGGTGCTGCTTATTGGCGTTGTCCGACAAGCTGACACCCGAGAGCGGGCACTTCTCCAATTGGAGCTGGTCGCCCACCAGGAAGTAGCCGGCCTTCGTGCTGATCTTGGCCTCGGTCAACGCGGTGTCTGCCTCCTGGACGACCAACTGGCGCACCTGGTACTTGCGCCCGCTGTGGTAGATCACGTTGAGTGGCCCGAACTCACGCAGGGCAACGGACCGTGGCCGCGAAATGAACTCGCCATGAGTGTCCGCTGTGGGAAGGAAAATACGCAGCGGCAGGCGAGTGAAGTTATACCCCGGCAGGAAGCCCTCGGACGCGAGGTATCGGTAGGGATAGAACTCCGACAGCTCAGAAGAGCCGCCACCGCTGTTACGTAGCAAATCCAACTGGCGGGTAGCTTGGTCCTGGCTTCGCTTGTACTTCCTGTACTCGTCGCTGCCCAGGCTGAGCGTGCCACTCTGGATTTTCTGAGTCGCCTTCTCAAGCGTGCTGCGAGCGGTGCGGTACAGGGTGCGCCATCGTTCAAGGGCCTGATCCAGACTGTCTGGAAGGGCTTCGAGGGTCTGCTCGATCCAGCTGTCGCTGAACCAGTGGCTAGCCCGGGTCTTCAGGTCTCCTTCGAAGTCCTTGATCGCTCGTTGAAACGTCGCGCGAATTCGATCCTTAGTCATGCTGCCCAGCTGAAGCCCTGAGCGCACGCTTTCTAAAAGTGGCAGTTCACGCTTGTCCTCATCCAGGAAACGTGTAACCGATGGACGCCCGCCTTCGTTGTTCTCCAATCCAGGCAAGCCGACTTCAGACACTGCGAGCGCGTTCAGGTGGGTTTCCAGAAGTTCGCGATTGGCAAGATCAAGGCGTGGTGGTTGCACGACGCCGACGACCAGGCTGGGCTGCTTGTCGAAATAGTGCCGATCGTGTGGCGAGTACGTTGAGCAATAAGTGAATACCAGTGCGCCTTGCCCACCTCGTCCAGCGCGACCCGCCCGCTGCGCGTAGTTTGCTGGGTTAGGCGGCGCGTTCCTCAAGTGGACAACGCTCAACCCCCCGATGTCGATGCCCAGCTCCATCGTGGGCGAGCAGTACAGCGCGCTGATTGCCTCGTTACGGATACGCACCAGGTCCGGCAGCTTTTTCTCAGGGTCAAGGTACCAATCCGCGCGAAACCGGTCTTCCCGGTCGCGCCGCTGATCGACGTTGAGTTGACCGGTATGGTCTTCGGCTCGAAGACGTTTTGCGGCTGTGAAGTCGCGTCGGTAAAGGTCCTGGAAGAATCGATTGGGCTTCGGTGCCTGTTGCTTGTAGCTGCGACGCTTGATCAAGTCGGCCTTAACCGTATTTAGATTGCCAGGACGCCACACGATCTTCTCGATCCGCATGCGATAGAGGGTGATGTTGTCGTTCTTCTCACCTTTGGCGCCCTGCGAGGCCAGGTAGTCAGCATCTTCCAGCTTCTTCATCAGAAGCTTGATGAAGTGCCCGTAGTGGTCCCCACGCAGATCGACATCGAGATCGCGTTGCTTGACAAAGAGCTTGATGAACTTGCCCAGGCCACTGGCTGGCCCCATGCTCTTAGACGCCACTTTGGCCGAGCGATGCAAGGCCTCGAGCCTCAGGTAGAAGGGCTCGCGCAGTGTCTCGTTCGGATCCAGGGTCCAGGGCGCGCGCAACTTCTCTCTGAACAGCTTCTCGTGCTCTCGCAGCTTTCCTTGGGTGAGGTAGTTCTCGCTGTGAAGGGCGTACTCCAGGCGGAAGAAATCGAGGATTGCCGAGAGGAACAGCAAACGGTCTTCTAAGTCCAGTTCCCCGACGATCGGAACCTTCTCCCAGTACTTGTCTGTGGCGGCCACCTCCGGGAGATCTGAATACGTGACCTCCAGCAGGGCACATTGCTCCAGGTTGGGCAGGACGATCCGCCAGCTTCGGCGGAGGTCGCCCAAGGCGCGATACAGCAGGAAGGTCTGGAAGAGCTCGTCGTAGCCCCGCTTGATGTTCGGCAGTTCAGGCTCTTCGTTCTTGTTGCCGTACTCCACAAAGGGGAGCTTGAGCGCCCCAAAGACGGCTGCGCCGAGCCGCTCGAAAGTCAGGCCAGCCTCTCCAGCAGCAGTGACAGCGCGCTGGATACCTGCCCGAAGGCGGACGACCTGGACGAAATCGTTGAAGTGGCCTGCTTGCAGCGCAGCATCCTGGCGGTTGTCCGTGAAGCTGATGAGCTTCTGATCTCTCGGTGCGAAGCCGGCGTCGTCGAGCCGATTCAGTATCGAGAACGTCGTGATCGTCGTGGACGTGCTTCTACCTTCGCTGCCAAGTTTGGTGAGCTTTGTTCCCTCGTTCGTCTTAGTGTCGAAGAACACCCCCGCTGTTGGGTCAAACAGCAGCGGCGCACGCATGAACCATCCCCACCACTTCAACGGCTCAGTCTCAGAGCAGCGCCCCGTCTCGTCGAAGTGCAGTCGTATCGGAAAAAACGCGCGCTTGCGGCTGTCCGGGCCAGTACGAGCCTTGTTCAGCCAGGAATCTGGCAGGAAGGCGAGATCTTCGCGCTCATCCCAGATGTCGTCGCCAATGATGAGGTATCCGTCCTGCCCGCCATCTTCCTCATCGCTAGATTCCCGGAACTCGCGGGGTTCGAGATGGTCCCCCACTCGCGTGACGCAGACGAATGCATGCCCACTGGCGCGACTGAAGACGTTTGGGAAGATCGGCTTCTTGCTGTCGTCATCGCTCTTGAAGACCCCAGGCTCCAGGGTGATGAAGCGGTTCTCATCCTGATCAAGGGTGGTGTATACCGAGCCAGTCTGCGAGATGAACTGGTGAAGCTTGAACGGAAGGATGGTGTAGCGCTTGCCACCGGCCTGAAGCGCCAGGTTGTTCTGACTGATCCATTGCAACAAGGCGTCCAGGACTGCTCGCGCCGAAGCTTCATCCACCCCAGCATCTGCCGCGAGAAGCTGAACCACCTCTGAAGGCGGAATCGGCTTCCCTCGCAGCAAGTGACCCGCTGAATGCCGCAGTGCGATCTTGTTTTCCAACCACTTGCCCAACGGATTGGCTTTGAGGTTTTCCAGGCTGGCTAATGGATCAACGCCCGCCTCGACTGCAGCACGAAGCGCAGCACCATCGGGAAGGGCGTCTCCATCGGCCAGCGAGCGGGCCAGCGACTCTGAGACGACTTGATCTACCTGGTACCTCCGGCCGAAGAGCACCGTTGCGACTGCTGCGATTTGGGCCTTCTGCTGATCGGGATCTTCGCCTGAGGCCATCGTGGCGGAGGTGCCGATGCAGACAAACTTGCTGGCGCACTGAGCCTGGATACGTCGGATCAGCATTGCCACGTCGGCGCCTTGCCTGCCGCGGTAGGTGTGCAGCTCGTCGAACACGAGATACTTGAGATTGGCGTAGATGCTGTCGCGGATACGCCGTTCGGCAGTCCGCGTCAGCAGCAGCTCCAGCATCATGTAGTTCGTGAGCAGCACATGCGGAGGGTTCTCACGCATGCGTTCACGCAGCTCTTCCTTTTCTTGCCCCGTGTACTGACCAAAGGAGATCGGAAACGACTTGCCCGTGGCTTTCTCGTAGTTCTCCTGGTAGCGCTTGAACTCCTCGAACTGGGAGTTGATGAGCGCATTCATCGGGTAGACGATTACTGCCCGGATGCCACCTTCTGAGGGATGGCTCAGCAAGTTATGGAAGATCGTGCCAATGTAGGTGAGCGACTTACCGGAGCCGGTCCCGGAGGTCACGATGAAGTCTCGATCGCCGATCCCGAGTTTTATCGCCTCCACCTGGTGTCTGTAGAGCGAGTAGCCCTTGAGGATGTCCGGAATGTCCGGGTGGACGACACCCTCTATAGCCAACTGCTCGACCGTGCCTGCTGATTCGTATGCGGGGTTGAACTGCAGGAGCGGCTCGGGCCAGAGCCGCCCCTCGGAGAGCTTGCTTTCAACGGTCGATCGGATCGCCGGATCAGCGATGTTTAGAAAGCTCTGGATGTAGCTCGCATAGTCATCGATCACCTTTTGGTGCGTAAGCAGAACATCCATCTCTCAGTCCTTCATAGGGCTTATTTGAGCCAACGTCATCCCTCGGCTGTCTTCGTGGGCGGTCCCCGTGTCTGCTTCCATAGACTGACGCCTTATCCACCCATCTATATCCATCCGCGAAAACCGCCAACTGCCGCCCACCTTAAAGGCAGGGATCTGCTTGGCCCCTGCCAGCCGGTAAATGGTTCGCTCGGTGACCTTGAGGTAGTCGGCTACTTCCCCGATGGTCATGATGGCGTTGTCAGCTGGGCTGGATGGCATGGTCTGGGCCAGGTCGATGGTAGAAAACACCAGCATAGTGCAAAATTTTCAATCTGTGGTTGAAAGATTGAAATATTGTGCTGGGGGCCAGGCTCAAGGGATGAGCCTAGACGGGGGCTTGACAGGCAGAACGATTCGGTTACAGTTGAGGTTGCATCAAGACAAGGCCCGACGGCCTTACCAACCTGCCCCCGGGCAAGGTGGACGCGAAAGCGGATGCGGCTCCAGCCGGAGCAACCAACCGGGAGATGCGTCGGCCCTCCACAGACTCTCTGGAGGGTTTTTTTATGTCTGAAACGACGCAGATCCATCCCGACAAAGTCCGCGCCTTCCTGGCCACGGACTACCGACTCGGTCACACCGATCAAGACATCGTCTTAAACATTGGCAAGCGTTCGGAGCGCCTTGCTGCCTTGTTTGCTGCCAGCGGCGTCGCTTGTGGCGCCTTCCTGACCGCCTACAACCCGCGTGGGGCTATCCAGTCCGATGAAGCCAACGGGCTCGGGCATGCCGAACTTGCCGGCAAGCTTCAGGATCTGAAGCTGCAGACCATTGAAGGCTCCGGCAGCGAAGAGGGCACCGAATGGCCAGCGGAGAAGAGCTACTTCGCGTTGGGTCTGGCCCTGGAGCCTGCCAAAGCCATTGGAATTCACTTTGACCAAGACGCCATCGTTTGGGTGGGACCTGATGCAGTCCCGCAACTGATCCTGTTGCGCTGACGATTTTCGGGGTGGCCCACCTCAAGGGCTGGGGGGATTTGATCCAAATTGCCGCCCCCGACACACCGTCAAAGCGGCTAAAGAGGAGATCCAACATGTCTATCGCTGAAACCCTTGCCACGACCGACCTGGTGACCGAGGTCGAGTGCATTCTTTCTGCATCCGACTCCTACGTCGAAACGCTCACCATCAAACCGATACCCGCCCAGCCTTGGCTTACCGAGCTCGTCATCAAGACCCAACTCTTGACCGCCAAGAACCCGCAAGAGAAGCGGGTTAAGGCTCGATGCTGCGTCGACCGAGATCGGCTAGTGGAATTGAGGGATGCCTTGAATCGTTACTTGGTTGAGCAAATCACTAAAGGTGGTCAGCAATGAGTAGCGCACAAGTAAATCGGCAGTCCGAACTTCCCGAAGTTTTGCCTTTGATTCGTTATGCCCCTAAGCGATCTAATCACTCTTGGAATAACTGGAGGCCAGAGAATGTGCAGTCGATTTCGGACCTGCCCCAGTATCTAGTGCTTGGGGCTATTGATCCCTCGAAATTTCAGTTGTCAGCCGACGGATGGTTTGCTCGCTGGCAAGGCAACGAAGATGACACATATTTTCAAGTCACATATAAAGCCAAAGAAAAGAGATGGGAGATTCTGCAAACTTGGTGTGGAGTTGACGGAGGGCTTAGCCGATATCCGTCGCATATACCCTTGGACAAGCTGATTGCGCAAACTTTGTACATGCAGTTTCCAAGCTCATGGGATCGCGAAGCAAAAACGCGGTTCGAAAAAGACTATCAACTTACGCTCATTGAGCAACCCAAGAACGGCTACAACCTATTTGGGCTGCCCGATGGGGCCTTTAGAACGATTCTTTTCCCAATATCAGTTCGTAACCTAAGGCCAGTTCGGGGATGGATACAGAGCGTCATCGCTGAGTCGCCGTTGAACTACCCAATATCAGTAGAGGCAAAACTGATCCATCAGGCCATTAACTATTTGGAGGGAAAGGCGCCAGAGTGGACTTCGCAAACCGGAGTCGTTTTTTTAAACTCTGTTGAAGAAACTGGACTAGTCGCTCATGGATTTCCAGTGCGAGAAGTTGCGAAAGATGGGTCAGCGGCTTGGACGCTTCGTCGAGATGTCTACTTTGTATGTATTGGCCTACCGTTTGCTGGTTTGATTGATTTTCTCAGTAGTTTGTCGAGCGAGAATGGACCAGTCCGCGCAACATCTGATCCCAGCCTTCGATTTGAGTTATGTCCAGTAATTGTGCCAGCTGGATTTGATATTCAGGCTGAAAGCCTTGCTGTTTGGGATGGAGCTAGAACGACAAGGTCATTCTTGCAATTCGCTCGACCAGGGGACAGAAAAAGTGTGCGCACAGTTGAGGATGTAATTGAATCCGAGAACGCGGCTGATGAGTTACTGGACAAAGTCGAAGAAATCAGCGGCGATATCGTGAAGAGCGTTGGCCAAATTTTTAAGCAAGTCAATCAAGGGGGATAGTCATGAGTTTGACCACAGAACGAGCCCTTAGGGCTTACGCGACCATGATGAACACATTGGATGCGTCGTCTCTGGAGCCGCTACTGGCAGACGACTTTCACTACGCATCGCAGTGGGTCTTAGCCGAAATTGAGTCGAAAAGCGCCTACCTGGAGTACACCCTCCCGAAGTTGGATGCGATTCGGCAGTCCGGCGCAGCTGCGTGGGCGGAGATGGGGTGGCTCGATCGAGAGTTTCCGGGGCCGTGCGTGGTCATCGCTCAGGGCGATAAGGACAACCTCTTAGCTGTTGTCCTGGCCAAGGTCGAGGATGGAAAGATCAAGCGCCTGGATCTGTGCGGTGCGCCGTCTCCGCACTCGGCACGCAGGACGGGGGAATATCCGGGGAGAAATGACCATCAGCGCTCGGCAGGAAGACGACCATGAGCATCACTGAATTTGAGGTTGATGGTTCGGGAACCCTTACCGTCGCCGACTTCTGGGAGCCGAAGACCCGCTCTGACTTTTATGAATCCGTTTCGGACTCGTGGTCCGAATCACCGGCAGATCTTGCCGACGCCATGGAAGAGTGCGAGCCCCTTGCCTGGGCTGTTCACTCGATCTACATGGAGCTTCGAGACGAGATTCAGGCAGACCTCGATGGAATCGGCCGTAGTTCGGGGGCATTCAAAAAGAGAACTGTGGCCTTGAAGGCTCGAATCAAAGCAATGCCGGAGGAGCCAGAGGAAGGCGCACTGTATTGGTTATTGGCGCTCACTTCCAGCGAGTTCGAGGCGCGTGTCGTGCCCGAGATCGAGAAATGGTTCGATAGCCCTCCAAACTGGAACTGGGAAGACGACCACCTACCGAAGAATGGAACTGCACAAGGAGCCGCACTGGAGTTTTTCCAGGACATGGATGGGGCCACCCTCGAAATCCTCGGAGTAGAAATCGTGGAAGGAGAACATCCGGGCAGCAGCTACTACGCTGCAGAACTTACCGGAGATATCGATCTGGCGAACAAGGCAGCCACCGACGCAGATATCCCCGTACGCTTCAAGAAGGCCCCAAGGTAAGCCTGTGAAACAACTTCTTGCCTTGAGATCGTTTCACCTGACTGAAATTCTCGGGGCGACGTTCAGCGGGCATGAGCATCCATGAGTCCTATGCAATATCCCCCATGGGTGGTCCTGCACATTCCGCACGATTCAACCGTTATTCCCGCCCAGGTGCGAGACCAATTTCTGTTGAACGATTCGGCACTGACACTCGAACTTCAGCGCATGACTGATCACTTCACCAACTTGTTGTTTGCCGAGCCTCCTGGCGATGCAGCCGTGGTTCGCGCGCCAGTTAGTCGCTTGGTCGTCGATGTCGAGCGATTCGCAGACGATAGCGCGGAGCCGATGGCGGCGAGGGGTATGGGGGCGGTCTACACCGTTACTTCGCACTTGGCCCCGCTCAGAAGGCAATTGTCGTCGGCGGAGCGAGAGGCGCTGCTGCATCACTGGTATTACCAACATCATGAAAGGTTAGAGGCAGCTGTTGCACTTGCAGTGGAGCGACATGGTCGATGTCTTGTGATCGACGGACACAGCTTTCCTGCCAACGCACTGCCTTACGAGTACGCTGATCAGAGCAGAGTGCGGCCAGATATATGTATCGGCTCCGATTCATTTCATACCCCAAAGGCGTTAGAGAAAGCCTTTGTTGATGCGTTCGATCGTGGTGGCTGGCGTGTGGCTGTAAATGAGCCTTTTGCAGGGGCGCTGGTTCCTGCAAGCCGCTATCGATCTGATTCTAGGGTGGAAGCGGTGATGGTAGAAGTGAACCGCAACCTGTACCTCGACCCAGTTGGTTTTCAACCCAATGGGAATCTCAATCGGATCGCATCTGAAATCAAGGGTCGCTGTGTTGAGGCGCTAGGTGCGTACGCGGCATCGAGTTCCCTTTTAAGGCATTAATGTGCGGCAATCATGAGCAAGGCAGACGACGAATACCCTGAGATTGGCAAGCGCCGACATGGCATGGTGCTCGTTTGCCACGGGGACGATCGGCCGGACCAGTTTGCAGATTGGCTTCAGCCGCTAGTCGTTGAATTTGAAAGACTCTCATCGCTTGCCTCCGAGTTCGGCATCAACTTGATCTCTGAAGAAGGAGCGTCGCCCGTTGTTGACGTCATTGACTTTTGTGAGCGACTCGGTATCGAATTCAGGTCGACCATGTGGGAAGGATTCCTCATAAGTGGTGTCTATTACTTGGGCTGGATCAAGGTGGGGACAGTGCGATCCGCCTCGGCGCACGGGAAAAAACTAATCCGAACGATTGAAAAGCGGGTAGATCAAGCTATCCGGCAAGCGGTAATTCGCGACATTCAGCGCATCAAGGATCTAGACGAATTCATCGATCGAACTGCTGATGATCGAGCCAGCCTGCGGGAGAAAATCGCGAGTTTGAGTGCCTCTGCACACGCCACAAAGTTCGAGTTAGATGCCGCAAATGAAAAGATCAGCAAAGCGGCCGAGAGTGACAGTCAGGAGATTGATCGAGCCTGCATCCGAATGGCATCAGCCTTGTTGTCTGGCGAGGCCTGCCGTGTTGTCGCCGGACCGCTGGTACTGTGGGACGACGGTGTGGTTTATGCAATCTGCTCATGGGGCGGAAGCCCAATCCCTGAAGGATCGTCTCCCGCAGTCCTGCTAGAAGCGTTGCAACGGTCTGGTAGACGAGTGGTTCGGGTGCGGGATGCGACAGTAATTCGAGGGTGGCTCAATCCCACCTGTCGAAAAGGTCCTGCATTCATAAAAGGTTGGTCGCAAGTCTGGATGCTACGTGAGAAGCGCGCTCGTACCTTTGTTGTCGACCCGCCGGATTGTGCCGAGCAGGTACGTAAGATTCACGATGCGCTGGCATCTGGCCAGTGAGGAGGCAAACTGATGGAAATGAATTCGTCTGATTGTGTCGCCCTGGATGCAGCAAGCAAAGTCTTGGCAAAGAGTCGAGCAGTGCAGGCCCTGATGCTGATGAAGTTAGGAACGCTTGACGGGGATCTTGGTGCCGATATCCATGATCTCTTGGTCGATGCAATACGCAACGATGCGAAGGTTGTTTGGTCTGGCCTGATACGGCAGCCACACGACGATTACCCAATACAAGTCAATGAGTTTCATGGTGTGTTCTGGGTATGGGCCATGGAGTACGACCCGGTGGGTTATTTTTTAAGTAAGCAGGATGCAGTCTCGTACGCCAGGTCCAGCTGGGACGTTACCGAGGGTGGACGATGAGACTCTCCACCCCTCAGGAACAGAAGGCTTCTCCGGCGATTCTTTGGCGTCAGCTGTCTGGAGCCAGAAACAATAACCAAAATGTTGACGTACGGATGGCCTAGGGCGCCAGACCAACTCTCCAGGCACCGAGGCGAATGGCTGCACCGGTCATCAGTCCCTGTGCTGCCAATGCTGCAGCGATAACCCAGAAAAACTGTGCTGCGGT
>Ga0214923_10002505_pt1 | contig 24328 bp, 15 predicted proteins | sample LL1510_MetaG_FD_177993 | JGI IMG/M metagenome (GOLD analysis project Ga0214923, IMG submission 177993) | Freshwater microbial communities from Lake Lanier, Atlanta, Georgia, United States - LL-1510 | ecosystem: Environmental > Aquatic > Freshwater > Lake | place: USA: Georgia | collected...
TTCTTCAAGATACTGATAATTTTTATGATTATTATTATACGATTGTAGATGGTATTCCTGTTGCGAGTTTAAGATTTTTATTAGAGGATTTTTATAAAACATATACTACCGATGATAGAGCTTTGGCGAGAATATCATCAGGAAAAGTAGAAAAAGATATAATACGATTTTATAAAATAAAAGAGTTATATATGATAAATAATAGAGGAACACAAACAAAATTATATATAAATAATATAGATGAAATTATAAGTGAATTGGATAAATTAATATCTGATAAAACAGATGTTAATTATTTGAAATTAATGGATTTTTTATTAAAAATTAAAAATAATAAAATATGTGTTATAATGAATATAACATCATTCAATAAAATTATTAAAGATCCAATATATTATAATTTTATAAATAGATATGCCGATTTAAATAGAGCAATTATAGATATGATATATTTTAAAAAAAATATTTATAATGAAATATTAAATCTTACATTAGATGAATATACAAATTATACAGTAGATGATGATATAATTAGACAAGGATATTATGAATTATTTTCCAAATTATGTTCTATAAATAATAATGATGGATTACTCAGACATGTTATTATGTTTTCAAATCCTAAAATTATGAGTTCATTTGAAAAAATGAATATTAAAAAAAAAGTAATAAAAGCAGTAAAATTACCAACTGTAAAACAAAGTTCAAGAAAATCAACTTCAAGAGGAATAAGTAAATCATCAAAAACACGAGCAATAGTTCCACAAATAACTACTGTATCACAAAGTGGAAGATTAAGAAAAACAACTCAAAAATATGTTCCATAAAAATAAATATAAGGATTTTTAATATATTCTTTTTATAAGAAATGACTGATATAACAATTGTTTCAGCATTTTTTTCTTTAAAAAATAAATATAATAGTTTAGATATTTATAAATTTTGGGGAAGTAATTTTTTACCTTTTTTAAATAAAAATCTTGTAATTTTTACAGATGAAGAAAATTATGATTTTATTTGTTCTTTACGAACAAATGAATTAAAAGAAAAAACCAGAATTATTAAAATAAATATTGAAGATTTTTATATGTATAAATATATTGATTATCTTAATACAGATTTAGAAAGAGATGTTGAAAAATTAAATAATACAATAGATTTATATTTAATATGGAATGAAAAATTAAATTTTATTAAAAAAGCAATTAATTTTAATTTTTTTAATTCTACATATTATGCTTGGTGTGATTTTGGTTGTGTTCGTAATAGTATATATCCTGAATTATATCTTAAAAATTTTCCAAATATTTCAAAAATAAATGAAGATAAAATTCATATGTTTAAAGCTGATTGTAATTTTACTGATGATGATTTTAAAAATCCATATGATGAAAAATTTAAATATATGAAAGGTTCTATATATGGTTCATTTATTATTGGTAAAAAAGATTTATTATTAGAATTTATTGATATATATTATAATAAAATTATGATAAATTATATAAAAATGAATAAATTTATAGGAAATGACCAAAATTTATATATATCTTTATATTTATCTTATCCAAATTTATTTAAATTAATAAATGGTGAAAATGATAAATATACTATTTTACATTCCCAATTAAAGTGGTTTTATTTCCTTAAATATTTCTCATAAAAAAATGATTTAAATCAATAAAACAACATATAATTAATTAATGGATCAACTTAAAGATGACTTCTGTTGGGATATTCTTGATAGTTATTATCTCAAAACTAACTCAACAGAAGAAATCAATCCGCTAATTAAACATCAAATTGATAGTTATAATAAATTTATAAATACAACTTTACCACAAATTATTTCAGGTTTTAATCCAATCAAAATAAATACAAATACTAAAAATAATGATATTGATAGTAATATTCAAAAAATTTCTATTAATGTTTTACAACCATCATTAACAAAACCAACTTATCAACTTGGTGATGGTACTCAAACTATTATGACACCTCATATAGCAAGAATGAATAATTTAACTTATTCAAGTTCTCTATATGTCAAAGTTCATATTATTATTGAAATTATGAATGAAGATGGTTTTATTAGTAAAATTGATAAATATGTTAATAATATTGCTATTGGTAAAATTCCTATTATGGTTCGTTCTAATGCTTGTATTTTAAATCAAATACCAGCAATTGCTGATAAAAATAATAATGAATGTAGATATGATTTTGGTGGATATTTTATTGTTAATGGTAATGAAAAAGTTTTAATAATGCAAGATAGAATTAATGAAAACGATACATTAATATTTAGTCCAAATAATAATAGTGATGGTATTTATGCTGAAATTCGTTCTATGAGCGATGCCAGTTATTTACCACCAAAAACTACTAGTTTAAATATGACTGGTAAATCTAATCATATGGGTAGAACTATTAAATTAAATACTTCATTTTTAAGAACTGAAATTCCTGTTTTCATCATGTTTAGAGCATTAGGAATTATTAGTGATAAAGAAATTTTAGAACATATTGTTTATGATATTTCCAATGAAGATAATAAAAAAATTATTTCACAATTAATGGCATGTTGCGAAGATGCTTGTGATATTCATACACAAGAACAAGCAGAAGAATATATCATTAAAAATATGAATGGAATTAATAAAAATTCTCCAAATGCTATCAAAATTTTAAAAGAAACTATTATTAATGATTTCTTACCTCATACTAGTAAGAATTATAGAAGAAAAGCATTATATTTAGGTTATATGCTTTATAAAATGATTAGAATTTATCTTAAATATGATGATTATGATAATCGTGATAGTTATATTAATAAAAGAATTGATAGCCCTGGTGTTCTAATGAGTAATTTATTTCGTCAATGTTATGGAAAAATGACAAAAGAAATCAAAGCTTTAATTGAAAGAGAAATGAATTTATGGCGTTCCAGTCATTCTTCATTAACTACTGATATTATTAGTGATAGTAATATTCATAGATATTTTAAACATTCATTATTAGAAAGTTGGTTAAAATATTCTTTATCTACCGGAAATTGGGGTATCAAAAGTATTGGTAGTTTCCAAAATATTCGTCAAGGTGTTTCACAAGTTCTTAATCGTATGTCTTATGCTTCAACTTTATCACATTTAAGACGTATTAATACTGCTATGGAAAAAAATGGAAAACTAGTTCAACCTCGTAAATTAGATAATTCTCAAATTAATATGATTTGTCCTGCTGAAACTCCCGAAGGTGCTTCTGTTGGATTAGTTAAAAATATGGCATTGAGTACTAATGTTTCAATTGCTATGAATTCTACTCATATTCGTAATATTTTAATTGAATTAGGAACAAATATTTATGATGATAGTTATAATATTGATAAAGATAAAACTAGTTCTTATTTGAAAGAATTAGGCAATATTTCAAATGTATTTATTCAAATTAATGGTGATATTATTGGTTATCATAATAATCCTGTTGAATTATATAAAACTCTTAAACATTATAAAAGATGTGGTATCATTTATCCTATGACATCTATTGTATGGAATATTATGAGAAAAGGTATTATTATTAGTACAGAAGCAGGACGCATGTATAGACCTTTATTAATTGTTGATTATAATGAAGAAACTTGTAAGAGTGAATTAAGAATTAATAAAATTTTAAGAGAAAAAGGAATGAAATGGAAAGATTATATTAGAAATAAAACATTTGATAATTTCATTGTTCCTAATATTGATAATGAAGAAGGTTTTATCGAATATCTTGATTGTAATGAAATTAATAATTCTATGATTATTATGGATTGGAAGGATTTAAATAAAAAAGAAACTGGCAATTATATGCCTATTAAATATACTAATTGCGAAATTCATCCAAGTCTTATGAATGGTATTTTAGGTGTTAATATTCCATTTAGTGATCACAATCAATCTCCTAGAAATTGTTATCAATGTTTAGGAGAACTCGAAAAAGTATTATTAAGTAATGGAAATTATAAATATATTTGTGATATTAAAATTGGCGATGAAGTCGTTTGTTTCAATCCAAATGATATGAAAACTACAATCTCAAAAGTTATTTATCATTATAATAGAATTACTAATAAATTGGTTTATAATATTAAAATTATTTCTGGAAGAACTATCACTGCTACATACGATCATGATTTTATGACTAATCAAGGATGGATTAAAGTTAAAAATTTAGATAATACTATGAAATTAGGTATTCATCTTCAAGCAGATTATATTGATAATACTCCTATTGAAATCGTTAAAATTTTAAATAATCTTAATAATGATGATTATTATATGCCTATTATTGCTCGTCTTGTTGGTTATTATCAATCTAATAATTTATTATTTCTAACAAAAGAAGACGAAGAAAGTTTTGATAAAGATATTAATATTATTGGATTTAATAATGATATTAAATTTCGTATATTTATTGAAGATATTTTATCAAAATTAGATTTATGGATTTTAAAATCAAGTAAATTAGTTAAAAGAGAATATCTTTCTGGTTATCTAAGTAATAATTATGTTAAAGATACATTTATTAATAATTTATTAGATGAATTTAATTTAATTAATCCCAATGATTTCTATAATATCATCGGTGTTCGTTATAATAATAAAAAACTTCAAGAATTAGCTATTAAATATGAATATTCTAATTATTTATTAGAAACATATAGAAATGACGAAATTATTAAAAAATATTCATTTGATGAATTCGCAAAATTAATTGATTTTAAAGGTAATATGATGTTTATTCCATTCTTAATCAAATTCCTTAATACTAATAATAAAATTAGTGATTTAACTATCGAAAATTGTGATTATCATAGTTTTATTGGCGGTGATGGTTTTGCCGTCAGTAATTGTGCTATGGGAAAACAAGCATTAGGAATTTATATGAGTAATTTCAATAATAGAACTGATACTATGGGAAATATTATCAATTATCCTCAACGTCATATAGTTTCAACTAAATTATCTAAATATACATATTCTAATGAATTGCCATCTGGTGTAAATGCCATTGTTGCTATTATGACACATACCGGATTTAATCAAGAAGATAGTGTTATGATTAATAAATCAGCATTAGATAGAGGTTTATTTACAAGTACTTATTATAAAATTATTAGAGACCAATGTACTAAAAACCATAGTTCAAGTGAAGAAGAAATATTCGTTAATCCTAAAACTATGTGTAATGTTAAAAATTTATCATATGATAAATTAGAAGAAGATGGGTTCTGTCCTAAAAATACTTATGTAGAAAATGGTGATGTTATTGTTGGAAAAGTTATGCCTAGAAAAATGAATGGTAAAACTACTTATCAAGATAATAGTATTTCTATGAAAGCAAATGATGATGGTTATATTGATATGAATTATGTAGGAACTAATAGTGAAGGTTATAAATTCTGTAAAATTCGTATCAGAAAAAATAGAAAACCTGAAATCGGCGATAAACTCGCTTCTCGTTCAGCTCAAAAGGGTTCATTAGGTATGGTTTATGATCATAAAGATATGCCTTTTACAAAAGAAGGTATTGTTCCAGATATTATTATTAATCCTCATGCTATTCCTTCTAGAATGACTATGGCACAACTTATGGAATGTATTATGGGTAAAGTTGGTTGTCAATTAGGAGCATATGGTGATGCTACACCATTTTCAGGATGTACTGTTGAAGATATTGCTAAACATTTAGAAAATAATGGAATGGAAAAATATGGAAATGAAATTATGTATAATGGAAGAACTGGCGAACAAATTAAAACTGAAATATTTATTGGTCCCACATATTATCAAAGATTAAAACATATGGTTACTGATAAAATTCATTCGAGAGGCAGTAATGGTCCCATTGTTATGCTTACTCGACAATGTAGCGAAGGTAGAGCAAGAGGTGGTGGATTACGATTAGGAGAAATGGAAAGAGATTGTTTCATAGGTCATGGTTCTTCATTATTCTTAAAAGAAAAAATGTTAGATTGTGCTGATAATTATCGAGTATTTATTTGTAAAGAGTGTGGTATGATTGCTTCTGTTAATATTGAAAAGAATATATATAAATGTCATTATTGTAAAAATTCTAATGATATAGTTCAAGTTCGTATTCCTTACGCATTTAAATTATTAACACAAGAATTACAAACGATGAATGTCGTAATGAGATATATTTGCGATTAATTAGATATATATTTTAACCACATTGAATAAAATAAATTTGATGATTTTTTATATACTTCCGGATGAAATTGAATACCTATATTTTTATTTTTAGTATCATATGCCATATATATTATTTTTTTATATTTTATACTTACTTTCCAATTTTTAGGAACTTTAATTATATAATCATGATGATTAAATCTATAATTCGTTGTTTTTATTTTAAATGGCATTTTTATTTTTAATTTTTTATCATATTTATTATAATTTTTCATTTTAAATGATTTGATATTATTTAATTTCGAATAATAATATACTAAATATTGAAATCCATAACATATTCCCAAAATTGGTTTTTTTGATAAAAAAACTTCATCAGGTACTATTCCCTTATTTATTTTTTTTATTCTATAATCAGAACCTGATAATATAATACCATCTATTTTTTTTAATGAAGATATTATCCCTTTTTTATCATCCCAATTTTTTATAATCAATTTTGCCTTATCTTTAAAAATACCCTTAAAATTCTTTTTTTTAATTTTATCTATATCTGAATATAAATTAATTAATAATATTTTCATGTATTGTATTAATTAAAATACTCAAATAAAAAAAATTGATTTATATTATATTTATTTCTTATTAAATGAATTCTATTCAAATTATTGCCGACGAAATTAAAAAAGTCTATGCTATTAAAAATGATTATGCCGTTGGTTCTTATTGTTTCCATGAACCATTAGATATTGATATTAATGATATGGCAGAATTTGCTTGTTCCGTTTCTGTAAAAATTGGTTTTGAAAATTGGGTCTTATGTGTTAATGGAAATTATTTCGTATTAGAAATTGATGATAGATATATGGTTATATATTTTGCCGATGATAGACTTGATAATGCGACTGAATTTGTTATTCGTCGTTGTAATAATTATCAAGAATATAATGATATTATCTTGGAAATATAATTTTTTATCTAATACGAACATCTTGATATTCTTTATAAATAAATTTTGGCATTATACTTCCAACCTGTGTTTGATTAAATACCGTATCTATATCTTCTCCTTTTATTATCGAAGAATTCATATATATAGGTTGTTCTAATATTTTTTGTCCTAATGAAGTACATATAGGAGGTCTAAAACGAGCATCACCTGTATAAGATTTTTGTTTATAATCTATTGGATTATAAATACGAACATATAATTCACTATTTTCAGGTAATTCACTTGTAATTTTTCTAATTTCATTCGGTTTTTCTTCTTTTTTAATTTCAACTGGTTTTTCTTCTTCTTTTTTAGGTTTAGTTTCTTCTGTCAAAAATTTTAAATTTGGATTTGAAGCAATAGCATTATCTATATATCTTCTAATTGTTGAACTTAAATCACCATTCTCAGTTGTATTAAATTGTTCTTTTAAATTAATTTTATCTTCATTTGTAATTAATTTCGATTTATCATCTGTATTAAATGTTTCTTTATTATCAGGTGTATTAAATGTTTCTTTATTATCAGGTGTATTAAATGTTTCTTTATTATCATCTGTATTAAATGTTTCTTTATTATCAGGTGTATTAAATTTTTCATTTAAATATTTATTAATTTCATTTGTATTTGATACATTAGGCGGTGTTTCCTTTTTTATTACAGGCGTTGGTTCTTTTGTAATCTTTGATAATTCTTTTTTAAGTGCTTCGACATCAAGTTCGTCTTTTGATTTATCTATAATACCTCCTTTTGAATTTTTTATTAATTCTTCTGCTTTTATTTTTAATTCCAATAAATTATAATGTTTATTAAATATTTCAAGTAAAATCTTTTTTGTTATTGTTTTTGATGTTAATACATCATTTTCAAATGTTAAATATTTATCCGATTCTAAAAATGCTTTAAATAAAAATTTATTAGTTCTTAAATGAATATAACAATCTCTTAAAGGCATTAATATTTTATCATCTGGTTCTTTTTGATATTTAGTTTTATATAAACTAATTATTTTTCTTAATAAATTTCTTTTTGCTATTGAACTTTCAATACCACCTTCTGCCAAATTATTTTGAACACTTGTTAATTTATAATATTCATGTGAATTATATAATTCTTCTGTTAAATCATCCCTTGATAAAAGCATTTTCATTTTTAATTCTTCCATATTAGGTGGTCGATCTAATATCCTTTTATAAATATCTATTATTTCATATTCTGATAATTCTTCTTTTAAATATGGATTTGATGGTTCATATAATATTGGTATTATATCTTCGATTGTATTTTGGTCATAACTACCTACAAAATCTTCACTAAAATAATATTTATGATTAATTATTAAAATTAAAAAAAATATTATTATTAAAGATATTATAATAGGTAAAATTATTTTCATATTCTACTTTTAAATAATTATAATTATTCTATTTAGAAAATGAATGATTATGAAAATTATATGAATGATATTTTTAAATTATCTCCCATAGAAAGATTTGTTTTTGGAAAAAGAGATAAAAATACATTATCTCATTATGATAATCATTTATCAAATGAATATATTAATAAAGAATTAAAAATAATTGATAAATATAAATATACTAGTGATATTGAATTAAAATATATATTAGAAATTTCTAAATATTCTATTGATAATAAATTATATTTATTATTATTCTCATCTTTTGAAAATAATATTACTATTTTTCTTGATGAAAATGATAATCTTTATCCTAAAAATGCTTTATTTAAAAAATCAAGAAATAAAGATTTTGATATTTTAATTAAAACTTCAATTGAACGAGCAAAAGAAGGATTAAAATTAAAAATAACATATCCAAAAATGATTATTAAAAAATATATGAATGAAATTAAAAAATATAATAGATTTTCATTTTTATATAATTTTCTTAAAAATCATTATTATCCTTTTTGTAGAAATGAAATTGGTATATGTTATTTAAAAAATGGTAAAGATATCTATACTAATTTATTAAAAGAAAATATCGGTTTTCTAGATATATCACCAGTAGAAATTCATAAATTAGGTTTAAATTTATTAAAAGATGTTAAAAAAAATGTTAAAATTGAATTATATAAATCACGTATTGAAATGTTTGATGATTGTTTAAAATATTCTACTTATATTTATAATAATATATTAGAAAAATATTTTAATTATAAACCAAAAAAACCTTTTATTATTGAAGAAATAGATAAAAATAATGAAAAATATTCACCATTAGCATATTATAAACCATTAGAACATAAAATATTTATAAATTTATCTTATTTTAATGAAATTTCTAAAAATGAATTATATCCATTAATAATGCACGAATGCTTACATAGTTTCCATTTTGATTATATGAAATTTTATAAAATTCCTAAATATAAATATTATAAATATTTTAATACAGCTTTAGTCGAAGGTTTCGCCTTTTATATGGAAACATATTGCGAAAATTATGATGATAATAATAATATGTCTCTATTAAGAAAATTAAGATTAGTTGTAGATACTGGTATTAATTATTATGGTTGGACTTATAAAAAAGCTTTCGATTTTATGAAATCATATATTCCTAATAAAAATACTGATATTAAAAATGAAATTGAAAGATATATATGTATTCCTACACAATCTCTTAGTTATATGATAGGTAAATTACATATTATTAAATTAAGAGATGAATATTTAAAAAAAGGAGGCGATATTAAAAATTTTCATCATTTATTACTTATTGAAGGTTTAGCAAGTTTTAAAACTATCGATAATCAATTTTATTCTAATTCATAAACTATTAAATATGCCGAATTATTATTTTTTAATTCCTCATATATATCATCTTTTTTATATTTTGTAACTATATTATCATTATATAAATGATAATCTTCATTTATTTTACATAATGCCGTATAATGACCTCCTAATAAATTTCCATAATGAAGACCTAAACTCTGAATATTATATATTTGTTCTTTATCTGCTGTCTCTATTGTTGATACATTAAAATTAATACGATTATTTATATAAATATTTGAATTATTTTTCTCAAATTTTTCATTAAAACGATTTAATGATATAAATAGAATTTTTGGCAATTTCCATATTTTTTTCATCTTTATATAACGACACTTTTCATTACATTTTTCACATTTCCAATCATCAGCATCTCTCATCTCATATAATAAACTTTTTATTATTAAATTCGCTATTGATTGATTTTCACTTATATCAAGAGACATTGATATAAATGGTTCAAATGAATATGATTTATTTTTACAATTATAACATTCAATTATATTAATAAATGAACCCTGAACGTTATCTGTTAATTCACATGTTTTTTTATTATTATAAATATATATATCATAATTATGTTTATCATAAATAGATGATATATATTGTATAGGTATTGAATTTACAGCAATTTCTTCAAATATTTTATTATATAAATATATCCATAATTCATTAATATCTATTTGTTCGTATTTATTAAAAATTCCTTTAAATGTTTCGAAGAAGAAATTAATGAATTTATGTGGAGTAATTGATTTATTTTTATTATGAATTAAATCAATTATTTCTTTTAATTCATATGTTAAAGAATTTGGCGATGGTGAAGAATTTAAAATAATTGAACGAAGATTATTATTTCTAATTATAATTTGAAGAATACTATTTATAGCACACGTTCCGCCTATATTATCAATACCTTCCATTAATTAATTAAATAATTTAATTATTCATTTTTTTATTTAAGTTAATTTAATAAAAAATATAAATATTAAATAAAATGAATTGTGAAAATTTAAAAGTTATTCCTCAATTTGTTGGTTCTTGTTGGTTTAATAGTTTTTTAATGTCTACGCTATATAGTCAATATGCTAGAAAAATGATAATTAAAGAAAGTATTAATTGGGATAAAAAAGATAAATTTTTTAATATTTTAAAATATATTCTTAAAAAAAATTATAATGATCCGTCAATTGCTACATATTATAATCATTTACAACCTCAATTATTATTATTTAAATTTTTAAAAAAATTTGATATAAATACAGAAAAATATATTAAAAAAAAAATAAAACAAAATATTTTGAATTTTGGTTGGTTTAAATTTTATTATCCTTCATTTATAAAAAAATTAACACCAAAAGTTCTTGACATATATCATGATTATAAAACTAATACTAATATTATTAATTTACATAAAACTATTGATTTAATAATTAATGATGATGATGATTATACATATAAATATAATGATTCATATAATAATATTGTTAAGGAAAAAAAAGAAATTTTAAATATTATTAATAATATTCCTGATTTTATTATTTTATTTCATTCTGAATTACAAGAATTTAAAGGAATTGAATTATTTTATGATTATTTAAATAAAACAAATAAAAATCTAGCAGATGTTTATAATTCATCATCTTATGATTTTATAATAGATGGTATTAAAGATTATAAGGATATTATAACTTTTAATGGTATTAATTATAAATTAGATAGTTGTTTATTAGAAAATTACAATAATCCCAGTCATACAATAGTTGGTATCACTTGTAATAATAATAAATATGTTTATAATGGTTGGTCTAATAAAACATATGTTCCTACTATGAAAGATAAATTTAAATCTGGTGATAATTTTCCATGTTCTTTAATGAAATATGATTGGGATTTAAGAAAAGATGAAGATTTTTGTTTAAATCCTAAATTATGTAAATTAGATTTTGAAATTGATAAAGAAGATTTATGTTTTTCTTTTGGAAAAAGTGATAGAATATTAGTTTATGTTCGTATGGATGATTTAAAAACACCTAAATTATCTTCTTTAAGTAGTAATAAAGTAAAATTATCAAATGTTAATGAATTAATAAAAGATATATATCAAATAGACGATTTAAATAAAAAAGAATTAATAAATCACATTTTATTTTTTAAGAAAAAAATAAATTTGGATGAAAAAACAGAACAAGAATTAGATGAAATAATAATTGATTATTTCAAAATATATACAGATTTTACTATGAAAAGTAAAATAGATAATAAGAAAAAATTTATAAATAATTTTTTAATAAAAGATTATGAAACATTATTAAATTTAAAAACAAATGATGAATTAAAAGAAATATTTTTTGATATATTGAAATCTAATTATTTCTAATCTATTTTTATTTTATTTATTATATATTTATAATAAATATATGGGTGATATCTGTGAAAATTTAAAAGTTATTCCTCAATTTGTTGGTTCTTGTTGGTTTAATAGTTTTTTAATGTCTATTCTTTATAGTCAATATTCAAGAAATATAATAATTAAAGAAAGTATAAATTGGGATAAAAAAGATAAATTTTTTAATATTTTAAAATATATTCTTAAAAAAAATTATGATGATCCATCACTTATTAAATATTATAATCATTTACAACCTCAATTATTATTATTTAAATTTTTAAAAAAATATGATATAAATACAGAAAAATACATTAAAAATCAAATTAAAAATAATATTAAAAATTTTTCTTGGTATCATTTATATTTTCAAAATTTTCTTAAAATTCTAAATCCTAATATACTCGATATTTATTGTGATAAATCAAATAATAAAAATATTATTAATTTACATAAAACTATTGATATAGTAACTAAATCAAATGGTGAAAATGTATATAGATATAATGATTCAATAACTGATATTGATAAAGAAAAAGAAGAAATTAAAAAAATTATTAATGATATTCCTGATTATATTATATTATATCATTCTGAATTAATTAATGTAAAAACATTTATCAATAATTATAATTATCTTAAATATATTTATAATGATAAAGCAGATATTTTTGATTTATCTACACATAATATAAAACATCGTGGTATAGAAGAATATAATGATATTATTATTTTTAATGGATTAAAATATAAATTAGATAGTTGTCTTTTAATTAATTATAATTTATATAGTATAAATAAAAGTCATTCAATTGTAGGTATCACTTGTAATGATAATAGATATGTTTATAATGGTTGGTCTAATAAAACATCTGATCCTGCTATAAAAGATGAGGTTAAAACTGGTAATAAATTCCCTTGTTCTTTAATGAAATATGATTGGGATTTAAGAACAGATAATGATTTTTGTTTAAATTCTAAAAAATGTAAATTAGATTTTGAAATTGATAAAAAAGATTTATGTTTTTCTTTTGGAAAAGGTGAAAGAATATTAGTTTATGTTCGTATAGATGATTTTGAAACACCTAAATTAACGTCTTTAAATAGTGATAAAGTTAAATTATCAGATATTAATGAATTAATAAAAGATATATATCAAATAGATGATTTAAATAAAGAAGAATTAATAAAACATATTTTATATTTTAAGGATAAAGAATATAATTATGAATATTTAGATAATTTATCAATTGAAAATTTAAGAATAATATTATATGATAAATTAATTGTTAATTATGATATTCCTAAAAAAGATTTAATAATTATTCCTAAATTTACTGGTTCTAATTGGTTTAATAGTTTTTTGATGTCTATTTTATATAGTCAAAATGCTAGAAAAATGATGATGAAAGAAAGTATAAATTGGAATAAAAAAGATAAATTTTTTAATATTTTAAAAAATATTCTTAAAAGAAATTATAATAATTTAGAAACAGAATTTTTATTATTAAATTTTTTAAAAAAATATGATATAGAAAAAAATAATTTAAATAATTTTTATTATCTTTTATTTATTAAAAAATTAACATCAAAAGTTATTGACATATATTATGATAAAAATATAATTAATTTTCATAAAAAAATAAATATTAAAAATAAATTTTTATTAAATTATAATAAAAAAATTAATATTAATGATGAAAAAGAAGATTTTTTAAAAATTATTAAAGATATACCTAATTTTATTGTTTTATATCATTCTAAAATTTTAAATATTAAATTTAATAATGATAAAGAAGCAAATCTTTTTGATTTATCTAATTATAATTTTAAAATAAATGATGATATTATAATATTCAATGATATTAAATATAAATTAGATAGTTGTATTATTAATAAATATGATAATGATATTTGTCATTCTATTATTGGAATTACACATAATAATAATAAATATATATATATAAATTCTGATTCTTTAATTAAATATAATTGGAATTTAAAAAATAATGATGATATTTGTTTAAATATAGATAATAAAGATATATGTTTTTCTTTTGATAAAGATGAAAGAATATTAATATATGTGCGTATAGATGAATATGAAACACCCAAATTAACTTCTTTAAGTAGTAATAAAATTAAAATTTTAGATAATGAATATGAAATTTTAAATGAAGAAGAATTAAAAGAACATCTTTTATATTTTTATTTATCAGATTATAATTATTATAATATTGATAAATTATCAAAAGATATAGATGAATGGTTTAATGGAATGACAAAAGAAGAATTAATAAAAAAATTATCAGACAAGATAATAGAAAATTATGATATATATGATAAAAAAATAAAAATAAAAAATAAAAATATATCATATAAAAAATTATGGTTCTTAAAACAATATCAAAAATTCAGAATAGCAAATTAAATAAATAATAATAATATAGATAATGGGAGGAGATATATGTAATGATTTAAAAGTTATTCCTCAATTTGTTGGTTCTTGTTGGTTTAATAGTATTTTAATGTCTACGCTATATAGTCAATATTCTAGAAAAATTTTAATTAAAGAAAGTAAAAAATGGGATAAAAAAGATAAATTTTTCAATATTTTAAAAAATATTCTCAAAAGAAATTATAATGATCCATCAATTGCTGAATATTATAATCATTTACAACCTCAATTATTATTATTTAAATTTTTAAAAAAATATGATACAACAATAGAAAAATATATTAAAGAAAAAATTAAAAATAATATTTCAAATTTTGGTTTAAATAATTTTTTTTATCCTTCATTTATAAAAAAATTAACACCAAAAGTTCTTGACATTTATCATGATTATAAAACTAATACTAATATTATTAATTTTCATAAAAAAACAAATATATCATATGTTAAAAATCAACTTTTATTAAATTATAATTATGTCAAAGGTGATATAACAAAAGAAAAAAATGAAATTTTAAAAATTATTGAAGATGTTCCTGATTATATTATTTTATATCATTCAAAACTTTTTAAAAAAGATATTATAAATCAAGGTTTCAATCTTATGAAAACTAAATTTAAAGATGAAGCAGAGGTTCATGATTTATCTAATTATAATATTAAATTTAAAGGTATAAGAGAATATGATGATATCATAACTTTTAATGGTGTTGATTATATATTAGATAGTTGTCTTATTGATAATTTCAATCATAAAGAAATTAAACTTTCTCATTCTATTGTTGGTATTACTTGTAATGATAATAGATATGTTTATAATGGTTGGACGAAACAAACATTTGACCCTGCTAAAAAAGATGAAGTAAAAACTGGCAATAAATATCCTTGTTCTTTAATGAAATATAGATGGAATTTAAAGAAAGATGAAGAATTTTGTTTAAATTTAAAAAATTGTAATTTAAATTTTGCTGTTGATAAAAAAGATTTATGTTTTTCATTTACGAAAGGAGATAGAATATTAGTTTATGTTCGTATAGATAATTTTAAAACAACTAATTTAACTTCTTTAAGTAATGATAAAATTAAATTATCAGATATTAATAAACTTATTAAAGATATATATCAAATAGATAATTTAAATAAAAAAGAATTAATAAATCATCTTTTATATTTACGTTTAGATATAAAAGATTTTAAAGGTGTAAATTTACAAGAATTTTTAAATCAAAAAACAGAAGAAAATTTAAGAACAATGTTATTAGATATTTTAAATTCTAAATATAATATTTCATTAAAAGAAAATAGTAAAGATAAAATTAAAGATAAAATTAAAGAAATTAGTAAAGATAAAATTAAAATTAAAGAAATTAGTAAAGATAAAATTAAAGATTTTAAATCACGTAAATTTGTTTATAATAAATATAAAATATTAAAAGATTTTAAAGGTAAATTATTAAAACAACAAGTATTTTTATCAGATTATATTATTGATGAATATTCTTCTATTGATAAAATGCTTATATTTCATGGTATAGGAACTGGTAAAACTTGTACTGCGATTACAATTGTTGAAAGTATTATAAATAAATATAAAAATATGAAAGCATTAATAATATTACCAGCAAGATTAAAAACAAATTTTATAGATGAATTAATTTCTGAAAATTGTGGATTAAATAGATATATTAGCGTTGATGATTATAATAAATATAATAATTTTAATACATCTAAAAGTGAAAAAGATAATATTCGTAAAAAATTTATGAAAAAAATTAATGAAAATTATGAAATTATTTCTTATGAAAGTCTGCGAATAAAATTAATGAAATCTAATGATATTAAAGGATTAATAAATGATATTACTACAAATAGAATTGTTATTATTGACGAAATTCATAATTTAATTACTTCAAGAATTCAATCTAAGATATTAGATAATATAATTGAAAATAATAAAATTTCAAGTAATACTAAAATGATTAATGGTGTTATTATGAGATTAATGACATTATTAGCAAATAATAGTTCTAAATTCTTTTTATTAACTGCCACACCCGTTTTTGATAATTATGGTCAATTTATAGAATTAGTTCTTAATTTATGTCCTAATATTAAAGATTCTGAATTAAATAGAGATATTAGTGATTTAGAATTTTTAATTGATAAATTACGTGGCAAAGTTAGTTTTTATAAAATTAAAGATTTAAGTGCTTATCCTAAATCTATTATCGATAATATCGAAATTCCATTAAGTAAAACACAAGATTATATGATTGCTAATTCTACTACAAATAATACTAGTGAATTTTCAAATTTATTTTGTATTAGTGAAAGACAATTATCTATATCCACATATGGATTAAAATTTAAAGATAAGGTTTTTTCAAATTTAACTGAATATGCTCCTAAATTAAAAAAATTATTTGAATTATTAGTTTTAGATGGAAAGCATGTTGTATATTCTAATTTTATCAATTATTGTCTATATTTAATTGCTGAATATTTAAAAAAAAATGGTTGGAATAATTATATTGAAGATGGTATTAAAAAATATAAAACATTTGTTATTTGGGATGCTTCTTTAAATGATGATAATAAACAAGATGTTAAAAATATTCTTAATTCTGTTTCTAATATTGATGGAAGTAATATTAAAATTATTTTAGGTTCTCCTTCAATAAAAGAAGGTATTTCATTTAAACATATTCAACATCTTCACCAAATAGATCCAGTTTGGAATTCATCAGCAAAAACACAAGTCGAAGGCAGATGTATTCGCTATAAATCGCATGATGATATTCCTTTAAATCATCCAACATTAAAAAGAGAAGTTATTATACATAATTATATATCAGTAGCACGAGTAAATGGATTAATTTCAAAAAGTTGCGATAGTAAAATTTATTATGAAATAATAAAGAAAAAAGCAAAAATAATTTCAATAATAGAAAAATTATTAAAAAAGGTTTCAATTGATTATTATTTATGGTCTATTGATAAATCTCCTATTGGTTCAACAACATCTAAAATATCATTATCAAAAGAAAAAGAAGAATTAGAAAATATAGTTAAAACGAAAAATAAAAATAAAAGAACTGAAAATAAAAATAAAAATAATTGTCCTAAAATAAGACGACCAGAAGGAAGTAAATGTTTAAATAAAGACTATCCTTTTATTAGAAAAAATGCCAAGGGTTTTGAATGTTGTTATAAGAAGGGTAAGAAATAATTATAAAAAATTTTTATTTTGAAAAGATTTGCTTGGTAAAATCATAAAGGTACTGACTGAAATAGAAACATGATGATGTTCTCAAAACCGAATAGGAAATACCCAATTGACGAAACTTGAAATTCTTGATAATATTATTAAGACTTTCATTACTAGCATATTTCTTATTCTTTATTAGATTTAATGGAGATACTGCTATGAGTGAGAGTGTGATGATAGAAAGATTGTGAAGATGTTCGTCCTTTTTCTTGAAAGAGAGATATGAAAAGTTGAAACATATATCTCTTGATAAGATTGAGACGAAACCAATTCCAAATCCCCTAATTCCATATGTCCTATAAATGTTTTTCAAACTATCATTTATAGAAATATTATTATACCAACTATGAAATTTGGTAAGTTGTATTGGATTTGTGAGTGAATTACAAATTACAGATGTTAAAACTGCGGTTTGAAGAGGTGAATATTGTGCGGAGAGATTGTCGAGAAAAGAGAAATAAAGTCCAGATGTGATGAGACGTGTCATAACAGTACTCATAGTTCCTTTATAAAACTTGTTCCAAACTTCTTTTTTAAAGATAGAAATGTTCTTGGTCGTAGAAACATAAATAGCTTTATCAATTGGATTGAAGATAACGGCAGAGATAACGCCAGTCGCAACACCAGAGATAATGTCGTTATGGTTCATTGACAAAAAAAATTAAATAAATGTTTTTATCATTTTTTAAATAATTGATATATTTTAAATACATTTTTTAATGTTTCCATTTATGACCGCAACAAATACAAGTATAATATTGTGTCATTGCTTCATCACCGCTTCTAGTTTGTAATTCATAATAAGTAATTTTATTCTGTTTGCATTTTCCACATTTAATGGCATCAGTCATTGCTATTTGTTTAATTTCATAGGCACCTTTAATCATTTTCTTTTGTTTTTCTATGATATCTTTCCAAATCTCAGGAAACATATCTTCTGCGGACATGTAAGGGAGTTTATGAGGAAGAAATTCACGATTTTTCAAACGAGTAATAAGTTTTTCATTTTTAATATATGAATTTTTATCTAAATTGGAATAAATAGAAATTGCGATATTTATATAAGTATCAGCAAATAAATCACAAGTCCATGATAATGGAATTTTGAGAGAATTTGCGTAATCAATAGACGCATTAAATATACCTATTTCGAGGTCTTTTGCTTCTATTTCAGATAAAGGTAAATTTTCTTGAAATAGATTTATTAGACGATTTCGAACTTCGTGTTTATTATTCATAGATAATTATAATAAATACTTTCTAAATCATTTTTTTACAAATAAAAAATGATTTTTCATTTAAAGAAATAATTTATATATTAATTCAAGTCTCAAAATGTCTTCGCCAATTGCCCCAAAAGATATCAATGTAAATAATTTCAAATATTCAGAAGTTAAAACTCTCGCATCTGGTGCGAAAGCAGTATATATCAATTATGGTTCAAGTAAATTGAGAATTCAAACACCTGTAATGTTTCTTCCTTATGGAGTTAGTGAAGGTTTTGAAGATAAAAAGGCAGATAAAAAAATTGAGAAAAAAGATAAGAAATATAATTTAACTCTTTCTTTCAAAGGTCAAGATGAAAATCCTAAGATTGAAGTTTTCCTTAATAAGATGAGAGATATTGAAACAAAAATTATTAATGATGCATTTGATAATCGTGAACCGTGGTTTAAGGATGATTTTGATGGAAATAAGGCATTTGTTTCTCGTCTATTTTCACCGATTATTAAATTAGATAAAGATAAAAATACTGGTAAAATTATTGGCAAATATCCTCCTACAATTAATTTCAAAATTCCTTATGATGTAATTAATGATAAATTTAATTTTCAAAGTTTTAATATGGATGATAATGAACCACTTGATTTTAGTGAAATTGTTGGAAAATTAAAGAGTGGTAAGGCACAATTAATTGTTGAACTTAATAGCATTTGGTTTGCTGGTGGAAAGTTTGGATGTACTTGGAAAATGAATGCTGGCAAATTCAAATGTTCTGTTAATAATTCTATTAATTTCATCGATGATAGTGATACAGAAAAAGTTAAAGAAGATGATGATGAAGAAGAGGAAGAAGATATTATCGATGATGTTTCAAGTAAATTAACTGAAACAAGAGTTGAAAATAGTGATGATGAAAATTTAGAAAGTGATGTAGTTAGTAGTAGTACTCCTGTTATTGAGAAAAAGAAAGGCAGAGGTTCTAAAAAATAAATAATATAGTTGCTAGAATAAATGCCATAATTAAATTAGAAATAAATGTTGGTTTATTTTTTTCATTTAAAATAATTAAAGGATTATTATTAAAACTTAAAAAAATTGTTTGAAGAATTTTATAAGATAATTTTGAAGATAAAATTAAAAATAAAATAAATCCTATTAATGCCGTTTTTAATTTCATAGAATAATAAAAATCTTTATTTTCTTCTTTTTTCATTTATAATTACATAATAAATTATAAATATTATCAAATAAATTAATTATAAATGTATTTTGTAAATTATTAAAATAGATTATAAATGTATTTTTGTAAAATTATTAAAAAATATAAATAGATTATATATCTTTTATAAAAATTAATAAATATTGTTTTTGAAATTATTAAATAAATTATAAATATCTTTTTATAAAATTATTAAAAATAAATAAATTATAAATATTGTTTTTGTAAATTATTAAATGTTTTTAAAATTATTAAATGTTTTTAAAATTATTAAATGTTTTTAAAATTATTAAATATTGTTTTTAAAATTATTAAAAAATATAAATAGATTATATATCTTTTATAAAAATTAATAAATATTGTTTTTGAAATTATTAAAATAAATTATAAATATTGTTTTTGTAAATTATTAAATGTTTTTAAAATTATTAAATATTGTTTTTTAAAATTATTAAAAAATATAAATAGATTATATATCTTTTATAAAAATTAATAAATTATAAATAATTATTTTTGTAAATTGTTAAAATAGATTATAGATCTTTTATAAAATTATTAAATTAATTATAAATCTATTTTTTAAATTATTAAATTAATTATAAATCTTTTATAAAATAAATAAATTATAAATATTGTTTTTGTAAATTATTAAAATAAATTATAAATATATTTTGTAAATTGTTAAAATAGATTATATAAAATTAATAAAATAAATGTTTTTGAAATTATTAAATTAATTATAAATCTATTTTTGTAAATTGTTAAAATAGATTATATAAAAATTAATAAATTATAAATATTATTTTTGTAAATTGTTAAAATAGATTATAGATCTTTTATAAAATTATTAAATTAATTATATTTTTTGAAATTATTAAATTAATTATAAATCTATTTTTTGTAAATTGTTAAAATAGATTATATAAAAATTAATAAAATAAATGTTTTTGAAATTATTAAATTAATTATAAATCTATTTTTGTAAATTGTTAAAATAGATTATAAATTTATAGTAAATTATTAAATTAATTATAAATCTATCTTGTAAATTGTTAAAATAAATTATTAAATTAATTATAAATCTTTTATAAAATTATTAAATTATAAATATTGTTTTTATAAATTATTAAAATAAATTATAAATCTATTTTGTAAATTATTAAAATAAATTATAAATCTATATTGTAAATTGTTAAAATAGATTATATAAAAATTAAATTAATTATAAATCTATTTTGTAAATTATTAAATTATAAATATTGTTTTTGTAAATTATTAAAATAGATTTTATAAAAATTAAATTAATTATAAATTTTTTATAAAATTATTAAATTATAAATATTGTTTTTGTAAATTATTAAATAAATTATAAATATTTTTTTGTAAATTATTAAAATTGATTATATAAAAATTAAATTAATTATAAATCTTTTATAAAATTATTAAATTATAAATATTGTTTTTGTAAATTATTAAATAAATTATAAATATTTTTTTGTAAATTATTAAAATTGATTATATATCTTTTATATAAATTATATAAAATTAATAAAATAAATGTTTTTGTAAATTATTAAATTAATTATAAATGTTTTTGTAAATTATTAAATAAAAATAAATTTAATTATTTAAATTATTCCATAATATATAAAATAGATTTGAATTATCTATTATTATTAATGGTGTTTCAATATCAGAAATCCATTCTGGAAGACTATTATAAAAATCGCTACTATATACAGAAATTGATTTCATGAAAATACAACATGAAAGAAAATTTGAATTACCATTTTCAAATAATCTTATTATTTCTTTGGCAAAATCATAATATATATTATTATCATCTATATTTATAAAATATGCTTCATTATTTGACGATGATGACATAACATTAAATAAATGAATAGTATTTTTAATTTGTTTTGGAGATAATTTTATAAACCATTCACTATTATTATAAAATCCCATTTTTTCTATTATTTGCGAAACATCCGTAAATGCTTGATTTACAGATAACCAATTAAATCTATCATTTCTATTTTTATGAATTAATTTATTATATTTAATAAATAAATCCAATTTATTAATTATTTCATTAGATATCTCTTTCTTTGTATATGGGTTCCAATTTCCATTCGTATCTAAAAAATATTTTAATTCAATTGCTTTAAAAAAATATATATTTGAACCATCATTATAAATAAATCTTTCTTTATTTTTAACCTCATTTATTTTATCAAATGTAAATGGGTCATTTTCATTCGTTATCTCTAAACCTTCTTTATATATATGATTTCTAATTAAGAATTTTTGAATTGTTCTTTTTATTATTTCTAATTTATTTTTATGATTTTGAATATAATAATATGAATTATAATTAATATTATAAATTTCATCTATAATTGATTTTATATTCATTTTATTAAATTTTTGTATTGAATATAAATTTATAAATATTTGTTTCTTATTTATAATTGTTGAAAGAACTTTTTTAAATATTAATTCTTTCGTTAATATCGGATTCTCAAATATATATGAAAATATTTTAAAAATTTCATTCGAAGATTTTATAGGTAATACCCCTATTGAATTATATATTATATCATAAATATAATTACGATTATTTATATGTAATTTACAATATTCATTTTTACTTTTAAAATTACACGAATAGCATGAATTTAAATGTCTATATTTACAATTCATTCTCTCTATTTATATTTAATTATTATTGTTTATATTTCTTCTGGTATTAATATTCCCGCATTAATATAACTATAATAATTATATATTTTTCCATCTATTTCAACATATTTAATTCCCTTTCTACTTACTACTCTCCCCTTACCCTTTTTCGCTATCTGAAATTTCTTATGTTTCATTATCTTAAAATCATCCTTTATATTTGATGTAAATGCCAAATCATTCTTATTTACTCCTAACGCCCACGAATAACATCTATAATCATTCTCTAATGGTTTATTTTGATAAGAATTTATTATACAATCAAAAGAACTCGCCTTTAACATCTTTAAAAATTGATTTACTATCGCCATCTTTTTATTCGCCATTAATAATATATGTTCGTCTGTTGTAATTCCCTTATCTAATGTCTGTATAGAATAATCTTTTTCTAATTGTGTTTTTGTAAATTTCATTATATATCTATATACAACCACATTTCTATCTTTTAATGGTAAATTTTCATGAGAACAAGAACGAATAGCACGTCCTATAACTTGATCTATACGAATATTATTCCAATAAGGTTCTGTTATCAATACAGCACGAACATTTTTTAATGATATTCCTTCGGCACCACTTGCTGTTATACAGAATAATTTCACTATTTTTCCATAAAGTTGATTTAAATCTTCTGGAAGAACTTTTATTACTTCATTCGGAAGATTTTTAAAATCTCCATTAAATAAATTCATCAAATATTTCGTCTTTTCTCTATCCTGATCGAAAATTACATATCTCTTATTATCATATATCTCATCAAATATATCCTCGTCTGTTAAATAAAATTCTCCATCTACTTTCTTTAAATCAATTTGTTTATATCCATTCATATTTAAAAATTCTGTAAATAATCCAAGACCTTCAACAGATCTAAATTGAGAATATACTAAACAACTTCCCTCTGTATTATTCATATCATCTAACATTGCTGAAAATTTTGGACTAAATTCCTTCTTCGTATTTTCATAAGTTAAATATTTCTTATTTAATAATTCTTCTATTGCCATTTTTAATTTCGTCTCATATACCTCAAATGCTTT
>Ga0214923_10002506_pt1 | contig 24311 bp, 20 predicted proteins | sample LL1510_MetaG_FD_177993 | JGI IMG/M metagenome (GOLD analysis project Ga0214923, IMG submission 177993) | Freshwater microbial communities from Lake Lanier, Atlanta, Georgia, United States - LL-1510 | ecosystem: Environmental > Aquatic > Freshwater > Lake | place: USA: Georgia | collected...
TACTTTTTTATTCCATATATAGATACTTTTTATTTCATATATCGATACTTTTTGAGCGGCGAAGCGCGATGGAACGAAATCGCGGAAGTTTGTTTCGCAGAAACGAACGGAGCGATGTAGTGACAGAGCAATGTAGTGCCAGAGCAATTATGAACTCGGCAACGGCGACAAGCACAACTTAATCGTTCCTAACGACGCAACGTAGTATTTCACGACGAGTGGCATATCATTATCAAGATACATCTCTATTTGATTGCACAAGTTCGTGCATTTAATGAAATACCCGAGGTTTTTTAGCGAAAACTCACCCTGGATGATTTTCCCTGAATCCTTCTTATGAAGAAACTCCATACTTCCATCCGACTCTACACGCCGCACCTCCGCCGTAGCGAATTGTCCTGAACACCGAAATATCAGCTCATTCCCTACCGATTTAATCTCGAGTTTCTCTGAAATGCACGAGAGATCGCGAATAATCTTCTGAAAATCACACGAAGGGAGGTTAATCACACTCGAAAACGCGACCTGGGGTTCTACAAGGTCTTCGGGATCAGGCTCAATGAGCCGCAACTTCTGAGTCTTGCACTGCTTGATATCGCCATTCTCAAATTTAAGACCCAAATATGAAACTACGCCATCGTTGTAATCCTTCTTCTCAATATAGATGGTCAGCGTATCATCGTTGTCGATAGAGTTGATAAGCTTAAACAGATGGAACATATTCACGCCGATAATGATTTTGTCAAGCGCACATTCATACAATTCAAAATTGACAGCTTCAAGAAACATATGCGCCAACATCGTGTGAGATTTATCCATATTGATGATACGCATTCCGTCCTTCTGAAATGTAATATTCGTCTCGATTAGGATTTCTTTCAGGGCACACATGAGTGTTCGAACCGGCGCAATTTGAACCGTCTTGATTACAAGTACATTATCTGAATTAGAATACGCGTCGGCGCTGCTGGTTGATGACGATACCGCTGCCGCACCTCCACCGATAGTATGTGCGTTTGAATTCGAAAAACTCATCTTCTTTATACATTACATTTTAAAAATCTTTATATCTATTTGTGTGTAATATATAGTGGAATGGCGGCGAATGCGATGAAAACAAGAAAGCCAACACTTAGAAATAAAGATATAGGAAGAACCAGAACCAGAACCAGAACCCGAAAACAAAAACAATACCGCCGCGACGACGCCACCCACGATGATGGATGGATACGTATTACAATCCGCGGCGCACCTTACGAACGCGGCGTATCTCATGGAAAACAAGTGATCGCTACCGACCCTGAGAGATTTACATATATGTTCTCTGTGCTTGATTTTACATTCCGAGAGGGATATGGCCGTAATATCGAGTTTTTCTACGGACTGTGCGACGATTTTTACAAGGGCATTATTAAGCGCCGTTTCCCGAAGATATTCCGAGAGATGGAGGGTATCGCTGCTGGCGCCGGCCTTCGCGTATGTCAAGTAATCCTTATCAACGTCTATATGTCACTTCCGTATTTTTACGCCCATATGCTTCGTTATATCGACACACCCAAATACCGGAAAAAATACGCCGATGTCATCCGCGATGAATACGCTATTCGCACCGACCCCACCGCCCTCTCCGCCCGCGCTGCACGCCTGGACGAATTTAAAGACCGGTGTTCGTTAATCATGGCGGTTGGGCCGGGATGGACCAAAGACGGCGGGATTGTATGCGGACATTCTTCCTTTAGCAACTTTCTCGATGCCCAATTTTGTAATGTAATTCTGCGAATCGAACCCGAGGCGGGAGATGGATTCGCGATGGTGATGCAAAGTATGCCCGGCGGTGTATGTAGTATGACCGACTTCTTCGTGACCGATGCAGGAATCGTAGGGAGCGAGACGACGATACGTGGATTTAACGCATTCAAGTTACGCGACCCCATTTGTTGCCGTATCCGCGAATGTATGCAATACGGGAAGACCTTAGAAGAATATGCCGAGAGATTACAAAAACGAAACTCGGGGGATTATGCGTGTTCGTGGATGTTTGGGGATACGCGGGGCCATGGTGGAGGCCCGCGCATTATGCGTGTTGAACTCGGTCTTAATTACGTGAATGTTGAAACGACCCGCGATGGGGTATTTCTAGGGTTTAATTCTACATACGATGAGAGAATCCGGAAAATAGAATGCTCAAGTGCGTTGTCATCGAAGGCTGCAATTGGCGAAGACCACGCCGACGCCGATGCCGACGGGTTTCATAACGTCACGTCAAGTATTGGCAATCGTCGTGTCCAATTGGAGAAACTCGCGGAGAAGTATCGCGGGAGAATAGATACAACCGTCGTGAAACGTATTCTTGCGGACCATTACGACAATCATTTAGGAAAAACGGTGGCGAATTCGCGCACGGTATGTAAGCACGCGTATGCGGACACAAGCGGAACTGGAAGCGGAGCTCCTTTCAAACCCGTCGGCGCCTACGATACAAAAGTAGCGGATAGTGCGTTGATTCGCCGGATGTCGTTTTTAGCTCATTGGGGTCCGCCGTGCGGGACGCCGTTTTCGGTGAAGGATCATATGAAGAAACACCCGGAGTGGAAAGATTGGACGGAATATTTAGCGGATTTCCCGCGGAGGGAGTGGGTGGAGGTTTAAGTTAAATTATGTAATAATATATATAAGATAAGAATGGCGACCGGCACAATTAATTCCAAAGACATGTGGGGGAAGACACCCGCGCCGTCCGAATCGCCACAAAAAGTGGCGGCGCGGATGGCGGCGGTGTCGGCTGCAGAAGGGCGAGTGGGGGGGGAGGAGCGGGCCTATGCTAAACAACAAATGCGAGAGAAAGAGGCGGAGGAGGAGGATGATGAACAACGAAAGCGAAAGCAACCTTATGATAAACCTTATAATAATGGTGGTATGAACTCAGGTGGACGTAGTAAACGTGGTTCGCGTCGCCGTCGCACCCCAAAATCATCGCGTAAATCAAAGAAATCATCCAAACGCGTATTTAGGAAGAAGTCGCGGGCGACGAGGCGGCATTAAACCCCGCTGTGAATTGATTCTCAATATTGGAGGAATATAATATTGAGAATATGTATAAGAGAAAGATGTCCACAACAGTAGAAACCGCAGCATTACCAAATGTAGCAGGAGAAGAAGAAAAAATCGATATCAACGAGCAAATAAATGCTATTACGCCGGAGACACTAAAGGGTCTTGTAAATAATATTAAGCCTATTATTGATGCACAAAATAGTAATACACTAAAACTAGACTCAAAAGCTGAAAACAACGTCGATGCGAATAACACTAGTGCTCATCCATCATCATCATCACCACCACCATCATTATCATCATCATCATCACCATCATCATTAACAAATAGCGGCCCTGTGAATACAGATCTGTATGATATAGATGGCGATAAAAGCATGGACGGAGAAAAAAATAAATATAAGGGTTTGGGGGAGGTAAATGCTGCCAGATTAGAAAACAATTTAGATCCACTGTTAGAATTAAGGTCTGGCGGTCGTCGTCGTACCAAGCACAAGAAGCACCACAAGAAGGGCGGCAAGAAGAGTCACAAGAAGGGCAAGTCTTCCAAGAAGGTCGCGAAGCGTCGTAAGAGTTGTAAAACCGGCGGTCGTCGTTCTCGTAAGCAGAATAAGCATTAAAGGGTATTCGTAATTCGGTTCATTATTTTCGCATTAGTTGCAAAAATAATGATAACTGAAATCGTATTTCACATAAGATAATGTATAAAATTACTACTATACCAATATAAACCTAACCCAATATTTATATAATATTCACAATTTTAAAATAAGAATACAATATGTCCATCATGCCTGCACTACCCACCCTCTCCGAGACCATCGCTATTCTCTCGGAGATATGGAATACAAACGCGGCCATCCCCGGCAACGAGCACATTCTCGAGAGAATCCATGCCTACGTAAAGACCCAGCTTCCGCAATCGATTAAAAACTACCAGACAGCGCATACCGAACGCGAAACACGCAAACAATCTCTCGCGCTTGTCGCAGATGAAATCACAGAGACGTTCCTAAACAAGACGAAATATTTCTATTCCCCGCATTCGGAGCTTTACTTTACATATAATAATCAGGTTCGGTATTCGCTGATAAACGAGGATGAAATCCACCATAGGATACTAGCGTTCACATCGGATTCTGCGTCGGCTGCACCCAGCGCCCTTGGCGCTTCCGCATCCTCCGCAGTTTGTCCTAATAAGAGCACAAATCACCGCACGAATGGAGCAACTGCGAGTGCGGTTGGTTGTGCGAGTGCGAGCACGAGCGCAAGCATTAGCACGAGCATCAAATACAAAATCAAGAACCGGATTATCAAAAGTATCCAGGGCCGAGATATTCTCTCATCTATCCCCGAATCCCGCACCATCCAAAATGTGATTGCGCACATCTACCCTGCGCTCTTCCGCACCCGCGACCATGCGAAATATTTCCTCACTATCCTCGGCGATGTTCTCCTTAAAAAAACCGCACCTCTCATTTATTTTGTCCCTGTCGTCGCCAAAGAGTTCATCAAAGATCTAGGCGGAGAATGTTATGGACTATTTGGTTCAACAGCCAACTCTTTCAGTACTGCATTCAAGTTCAAATATTACGAGCATCAGTATAAGGATTGCCGGGTCGTTGATATTCAAATACAAACGCCACCAGCGTCCCTTCTGCGTCTCTCGCATATGCCCGAGCTCAAATCAGCGGTCATCGACATCTTCTGTGTTGCCGCACATTATTCGCACCGGTTCGGGAGTGCCGATGACTTCTTGCGCCTGCACTGTAAAACGCCGGAGGTGAGCGCGCACGCCTGGTTTTTACGCGACCGCACCGACCAGCAAGTTATCAAAGAGTTTATAGATTATGCAACAGAACCCGCTTCATCTGAACATGAAATCTCCATGACAAATATGCTGTATCTATGGAAGATGTATCTCTCGGAGTTTCGATTACCAAGTATGTTTTTTGCAGCGACGCTGCGTTCGAAATTAGCGGAGTATGCCGGCTGCGCAGGTACGGCAGCAATAGACGTATTTCCAAATCGCACCAGTAAATACCTTCCCGTTGTCAGTCAGTTTCGCCGTTTTTGGGGCGAGTATTGTTTCACGGATGACCGCGAAATCGAGTTGGAAATCGACGAACTTTCAACGCTATTTAACGAATACTCGGCGGCGGCGTCGGCGGCATCCGTAAGCGACGCGACCCTTATCGGTATGCTGCGCCATTTTTACCCCGACATTATTATCGAAGACGATAAATATATACTAAATGTTGGTTGTAAATTATGGGACAAAAACACCGAAATCAACGACTACCTAGAAGAATTCAAACAGCTGTGTCTCTCAAATAACCATTCGTTCCCACAACCGCTATACAACGCATACGAGTATTATTGCGGACGTTGTTATTCCACCGCTAAACGACGTATTATCAGCAAGCGATATTTTGAGAAGTATTTCATAGAAGAATACGCGAATTACCTCGATGAAAATGGAATGATTACGATTAAGTGGTGGATTGCGGATGAATCGATTTCACCGACATCACAAGCCGGAGGATCGGGCCTAGGAACAGGCCTAGGATCAGGATCGGATTACGACGACGACGACGACGACGACGAACACACATTATCATAAAAGTTATACAAGATACTGCGTGATTCATCACCTAATTCAGGATGAAACATCAGGCCATATACACTGTCTTTCACGAATTCAAACGCGCATGCATGCCGCCGACCATCGCGGAACTTCGTGATCCACGCAATCTCTCGAACAATTGTTTTAGAACCGGCTGAATGCGGCGGCGCAACCGGAAGTTCATGAAAGTAAAAATGCAGCTTCTCGTTCTCTTCTTGTCCTTTGAATATCTTATCTCTCGAGAGATCTAATTCAACCTTATTATTACCGCTCCACAAACTGTTGTACGACTGCAGCATGCCGCCATAATATACCATCAACAACTGACATCCATGACATATTCCTAGAACAGGTGTATTCTGAAAATAGTACAAGTAATACAATTCAAGATCGAGTTCAGGTTGGGTATCGTATGGCTTCACACGAAACCGAGCACCCGGTATAATCAACCCGCGTATATCTTTACGTTTGACGACTTCAGAATCACACTTCCGAGAGATTATATATGGTATATCTCGTGCATCGAGTGATTTATACAATTCGCGCAGCTTGTTGCTATGATTAGGAGTTTCTCGTGTAATGATGAGTAACATGAAATGTATAATAATTGGAACGGAACCCAGTTATTATATACAAATAATAATTATTCAAATAGGATTATTATTCAAATACTAATACTAAGATTGAAAGGACTAGTAATTATTGCCTCCAGACATTTTGACAATCTTGCCTTCTTCTATATATATTTTCACAGGAAATGTTGCTGCAAACCCGGAGTCATGAGTTACTACAATCGTTGTGGTCTTCTTTGCCATCTCGTTAATCATCTGCATGACATATTTCTTATGAAACGCATCCACCGCAGCAGTTGGTTCGTCCATAATTGTGATAGGTTTATTGCTAAGGTAGCTCCTCAGTAAATAAATAATCTGACGCTGCCCACCGCTTAAATTCTCGCCTCTCGAACCCGCCATCGTATCAAGTCCCTGTGGCAATTTCTTGAACACATTCATTATCTTCAGCTTATTCAGGATTGTAACGACTTCCTCCTTTGGAGTATTCGTTGCATAGCATATATTATCCAGCACCGAACGATTGAATAAGACCACCTTCTGCGAAACAATCGATAATTTAGTTCGCAGGTATTCGCGATCGATATTGCGTATATTCACACCATCGAATAGGATTTCACCCTCGGTTTGTTTAAAGAATCCGGATAGAAGTTTTATTATCGTGGATTTTCCGCTGCCGTTTGTTCCGATGATGGCAACACGGTCGAGAGATTTTATTTTGAAAGATACGTTGTCGAGAGTTTTTGGTGTTTCTTCAGAAGCATTCGTTCCCGCCGCTGTCTCTGCCTTCACTTTGTATTTGAATGATACATTCTTAAACTCAATATTCCCTGTAATCGGAATATTCGTTTGTGTTCCGTTTTCATCCTTGCCGACCAACAAATTTTTTACATTCGACTCGTTTTCTGCTAATTTACCATACTCCGCAATTACAACAATACTTCTCTGTGACGCAGTCTTAATATACCGGACAAAAAACAAGATTATAATAATAATTTTTATGGTGGTGCCACTATCTAATTGTCGCTTTTTATACATACGAAGAATGAAATAGACGTAACTGACAAGTACCGCTGTGATCGCAATCGATAACATATATCCGCTCTTAGATGTGTTCCATAACTGACTTTCATGAGCGTCGTCATAAATACAGTGTTTGTTGCTTAAAAACTCCTTCTCATCATTAATTTTTTTTGTGCAAATAACGCTTGTGGCGTTACTTAATACATCATCTATGTTAGACATCAAATTTTTCTCTTCACTTTCTCTTTGTTCGGATATATTTTTCGTTTCCAAAAGGATATAATAATACACAACGAAAAATAACGCGAAAACAAATATGGTTAAGAGTCCGATGGTTGGATTCAAATACAAGATATAACCTAGAATTACTATTGTAGTCAATACAAATGTAACAATCCAGTACATAAATCGACCGGTGAATGATGTCACGGTATTGGGGATTTTTAATGTATTTATGATATGTTTTGATATATCTTCTTTCTCATAATTGACCTCGATATTTTTGAAAATGACATCGATGAGCTTGAACCTGATAAATCTCTCCATCATAGGATAATAAATCTTATCGAAATAATTACCCACCATATAAACGCTGTCAATAAATATACTTAATGCCGCTATTTTCCAAAGAATTATTATCGAGTTATTGTATTCGATACCGTTGATAGCTGTTGTGAATTTGGCAAATAAGTCAGATAACACAATCATCTCAATCGGATTACATATTAGTGTGGTGAGAATCGTTATAAATATCCAAAACTTGTTATCTTTTACAAATTCTAAAATATAATTGATAATAATATTATTATGGTTCATGATAATAGTAATTTTAAAAATACTATTATAATAACATATAATAATAGTAACAATATCGTCTTACAGAAAAGTTTAACGCCTCTTAGGAGTATTCACGAGACGAGCGCGCTTTCCAGTCTTGCTATTAATCTTAATCGCGCCAAACTTTCCCTTACGAGCGGTGTAACCGTACTTGCGCAGGCGGTTCTCCTTCTTGGCGGTTGCGTGCTTCTTAGCAGACACAATACGGCCGTGCTTGTTGAACACGAGCTCGCTCCTGGTAAGACCACCGGGGGTCTTGTAAGCAGTTTCGTGCCAGACCTGGGCGCGAGACCCCTCCAACATTTCGTATTTCTTGCCATGCATGTGGTAAAAACCATCATCGCTACGATCGCATCGTTTCACCATTTTACTAAATCTCTAGTTATAACATATCATTAGAAAAATATTAGAATGAATTTGTAACCGGTGCACCAAACCCGCCAGGAGCCCCCGACCACCGCCCAAATCGATTGATATTATTAACCGCATATACTTTTTTCACATTTTTCGTTTCAGTCGCTACACGGATATTTTGCGCGTAAAGCATCTTTTTGGTTATATTCGTGTTATTCGTGGATGTCGCCATTCCGGCGGTTGGATTCGTCAAAGTCGGGCATTTATAATACGGAACGCGAATATCGTTATTTTGATTATTGATGACAACAGGATTACCTGATGCATCATATTGGACAAGTGCATCATTGATACGATATATATCGCTACAGGTAAGACCCATCCCATATGTTGTACGATAACGTGGCGCGGTCATATTTGCAGTAATTAGTGTCGCTAAAGATACATACACCATACAAAAATAAAATTGAACATGAGTTAAAAGAATCATCGGAATATACTGTACGCATTTCATCTCGTATCAATAGTTCATTCATTCGTTATGCCGCCTAAAGCTACCGCTGCTGCTGCCGCCGCCGCCGCTGCTGCATCCGAAGACCTCAACAAATATCAAAAAATGACAGATCAAGAACATATCCTCAAAAAACCGGACACATATATTGGAACAATCGAACGAGCAGAAACGACGGAGTATGTCATGGATCCTGCTCCTGCTCCTGCTCCTGCAACCGACGCCACCACCACCACATCCGCCCCCGCTGCTCCTGCGCTTACCCGTCGCAACATCACCTACATCCCCGGTCTCTACAAACTCTTCGATGAAGGTATGGTGAATATGCGTGACCATGTTGTTCGTCAGGCACAGGCCGTAGCCGACGGAAAACCTGATGCGCTTCCCGTTACAACTCTCGAGGTGGAGATAGACCCATCTGACGGAACCATCCACATGACAAATGACGGCAACGGTATCGATGTCGCCCAGCATCCTGAACACAAACTCTGGGTTCCTGAAATGATTTTCGGCCATCTTCGCACATCGACCAACTACGACGAGAACAAGAAAGAGAAAATCGTTGGCGGGAAAAACGGGTTCGGTTTCAAACTCGTCCTTATCTGGTCGGTTTGGGGGCGTGTGGAGACCGTCGATCACGTCCGCGGCCTGAAATACGTTCAAGAATTCAAGAACAATCTTTCGGAAATCATTCCGCCGGTCATCACCAAGTCGAAAGTCAAGCCTTATACCCGCGTATCATTTCGACCGGATTACGCGCGGTTCGGTCTCCCGGGCAATAATCTCACCGCCGATATGATCGCACTATTCATGAAGCGCACCTACGATATTGCCGCTGTCACCGACAAGACTGTAAAAGTGAAATACAACGGCGCGGTTGTCCCGGTTCGTCATTTCCAGCAGTACGTCGATTTGTATATCGGCGCGAAGGGAGCGAGTGAAGCCGGCGGCGGTGGTGGCGTGAAGCGCATCTACGAGAACCCTGACCCCCGCTGGGAGTACGTCGTCTGCCTCACCACAACTGACGAGTTTGCGCACATCTCATTCGTCAACGGGATTTACACACCCAGGGGAGGCAAGCATGTCGAATACATCACCAACCAAATCGTGCGTAAGTTGGCCGAACTTATCAAGAAGAAGAAGAAGGTCGATGTGAAGCCGAATACAATCAAGGAGCAACTGATGCTTTTCCTGCGCTGTGATATCGAGAACCCGTCGTTCTCTAGTCAGACGAAGGATGAGCTTGGTACCGCCGTTGCGAATTTCGGGTCGAGTTGCAAAGTCAGCGACGAATTCATCGAGAAACTCGCTAAAATGGGTGTGATGGACGCAGCGTGTGCGCTGACCGAAGTGAAGGACACGAAAGCTGCGAAGAAGACAGATGGCGCGAAAACCCGGACCATCCGCGGTATTCCTAAACTCGTCGATGCAAATTATGCAGGGTCGGCAGACAAATCGGCGCAATGCACAATCATCTTATGCGAGGGTGATTCAGCCAAGGCCGGTATTATCAGCGGTCTTAGCAAAGAGGACCGAAACTATATAGGTGTTTATCCGATGAAAGGTAAGCTCTTCAACGTACATGGCGAGACGACGAAACGAATTTCAGAGAATCACGAGATTGCGGAAATCAAGCAGATTCTTGGCCTTGAGACTGGAAAGACATACACCCCCGCCGATGTTGCCGCGAAGTTGCGTTATGGTAAGGTGCTCTTCATGACCGACCAGGATTTGGATGGCGCGCATATCCAGGGTCTCGGAATCAACCTTTTCCAGACAGAGTGGCCATCGCTCACGAAAATGCCTGGTTTCATCGGGTTTATGAATACCCCGATCCTGAAAGCTCGCCGCGGCGTCCAAGAGGTCCTATTCTACAACGATGGCGAGTTTGAGGCATGGAAGAAGCAATTCCCGAATGCGGTCGTTCCTGCAAGTTGGAACACGAAATATTATAAAGGTTTAGGTACCAGTACCGGAAAGGAGTTCAAGGAATATTTCCAGCACAAGAAGATGGTGTCGTTTGTTCATACCGGGAAGGAAAGCGACGATCACCTAGATATGGCCTTCAACAAGAAACGCGCGGATGACCGGAAGGAGTGGTTGTCGAATTATTCGCGTGAAGCTTACCTAGATACATCGAAACCCGAAATCCCTTATGAGGAGTTCGTCGATCGCGGCCTCATCCACTTCTCCATATATGACAACGAGCGTTCCATTCCAAACTTGATGGATGGACTGAAGATTTCGTTGCGTAAAATCCTGTACGCAGCATTCAAGAAAGGCGGACTAAAGACGGAAATCAAGGTGGCGCAATTCAGCGGGTATGTTAGCGAGCATTCGGCTTACCACCATGGTGAGGCGAGTTTGAATGCGGCGATTGTCGGGATGGCACAGAACTTCGTCGGCAGCAACAATATCAATCTATTAGAGCCGAATGGTCAGTTTGGCAGCAGATGTGCTGCGGGTCAGGATTCCGCCAGCGAAAGATATATCTTCACACAGCTTAATCGTCTGACGCGACTTATCTACCGCCAAGAAGATGACGCCGTCTTGACTTACATCGACGACGACGGACAGATGGTTGAGCCAATCTATTACGCGCCCGCGATCCCGATGATTCTCGTGAATGGAAGCAAAGGAATTGGAACGGGATTCAGCACGGATGTGATGCAGCACAACCCGCTTCAAATAATAGCGTATGTTCGTGCTATGCTCGCAACTACGTCTGTCGCCGACCGCCCCGTCATCGAGCCATACTTCAAGGGTTTCAAAGGGACGATACGGAATATCGGCTCCGGTGCTCCGGCTGCGGTCGCAGCCTCCGCTAAGTACCTCATCAAGGGAACATACGAAATCGTCGCCGACCGTAAAGTGCGTATTACAGAGTTACCGATTGGAACATGGACAGATGATTATAAGCAATTTCTGGAGAAGTTGATGGAAGCACCCGCGGTATCAGATAAGGGCAAAGACAACGGTAAAGGCGGTGCCTCCTCTGCTTCATCGTCGGCTCCCGTTCTGAAAGAATACAGCGACATGTCCACCGATACAGTCGTGGATATCACCGTGACGTTTCATCCATCATACCCTCACACACCGAAAGACTTACAAGCGTCCATCGTGGATGCAGATGCAGGAACAAACAAACTGGAGAAGCTGCTCGGGTTATTCACAACACAAAGTACAACGAATATGAACCTCTTCGACGCACATGAGAAACTTCGAAAATACGCAACGATCTACGACATCATCGAGGATTATTACGTGGAGCGACTGGCTCTTTACGCCAAACGCAAGGCGGTGATGTTGGCTCAGCTCACGAACGAGTTGCGCGTCCTCACGAACCGCGCGAAATATATTCAGGAAGTGCTTGACGACAAGTTGGAGTTGCGTCGTCAGACAAAGGAGGCGATTTTCGCGAAAATGACCGCGCACGGTTATGAGCACATAGAAGGCGACACCGAGTTCAAATACCTGCTGAAGATGCCGATGGATAGTGTGACAGATGAGAACGTGAAACATCTTCTCTCGGAGCGTGATTCCAAGCGCGCGCAACACAAGCAACTTACAGATACATCGATTGAGGCGTTATGGACTCGGGACTTGGATGAACTGGAACATGAGTATAAGAAATGGGCGACCGCGGCAGAGGCGGCATCAGGGGCGATGGGCGGTGGTGGCGGCGCAGTGGCGGCGAACAAAAAGAAGATGGTCGTAAAGAAGGCGTAATGCGTATATAGTTAGAATATAACTTCAAACGCGGGTCGCCTTTAAAATCGGTATTGTAATGTACCGTGAGAGAACACGCGAGCGTGAACGAGTGATGTTATGTTTTATTTATTTCAGTAACATATATGTATGACCTGATAGGTGTGTCGGTAACTTCCGGGATAGGTACTTGTGATGTACCTCCAAACTGCCAGAGCCACGTATTGCTTGCTCCATACAACAATCGCGCCCACCATCCAGAGTCGGTGAATAGGTCTTCTATGAATTGCAAAACTTGATGACTTGTTCTGAAATTATAATTACAATACCCTATCGAATTTTTATTTCTGGCCATAATCCACCGATAGTCTTCCGTATAGTCTCGTTTTTTAACAACTGTGGACATAATTCCAGAAATGGGGTTATTTGCGCTATATATTTTCATCATGTTTTCGTCGGAGTTATAGAATCCGTAACCATACGTTGAACATAATAAATAAATATGGTAATACCATTCAGCTGTGCGATATTTAGAATACGCCGTATTTGTAGTCATATAGCTGTTAAGGTATCGTCTTGACTTACTATCGGCGTCAATCAAGTTCATAACGTCATTATAGTATGTTTGAAGGAGTTTGTTGCATGTTTCTTCACTACTACTTACGGACGAAAAGTGTTCGGCAGGACCAATTGCACTTACCGCGTCGAATTTGCTATGAATCGTTTTCAGTATTCCTTTATTTACATCGCCTGTAATTACATTTAGTCCGTTTTTTCTACACAAGGTAGCCTGTGAGTCACTTATCGTTATTCCCATTCCGTCAACTCCTCTACTTTTGCAGTATTGCAACCAGTGTCCATTACCGCATCCAATATCAAGTATTTTCATACCAGGTTCAAGTTTCAAGTATTCAAAATAAGTGCCAAATTTTTGTTCATATGATTCAATATTCGATATATTCCATTTATTGTCAAATAGCCCTTCACTCAAATCAGATGATGTTTCGGACGTTGCAGTCCCTACTGTTAATTCTTTGTTTACAATTTCTTTACAATAAATATTCATCCAGTTGTAACAATTTTCTGTGGTTTCGCCTTCATCTTTAAATATGTCAACATGCCATACATACCATAACAATTCATGTGCTGCAAATAATAATACGATAACAGGTAATGCATAATATAACTTATTGAAGTAATACTTTGATACTGATAGTCCAATAAATAAAAGCAACCAGCAACCTATTGTATTTCGTTGCACTATTGTATTTACTTCCATTTTTTTAGCAATAGACACAAGTATCCATAATACAGTTAATATGAAAGCAAGCGGGTACACCATATCAGGAAATGGTGTATTCATTCTAAATGTTTAAATTTTATTATATATTGTTGCATGTTTTTATTTTACGGTTTCAAACTTATAGGATTTATTTTACATTAAATTTTACTACCATTAACTAATAAATAACTAACTATTATAATCCGTTACACGGTTATAATTATAAATTAAAACCACGGTTTCAGTTCCAGCGTCTTGTGTTTGTAATCCGAGAAATTCGGGTGTGCTATCGGAGCATACATACTACTGACATCACGTTTGTATTGCACGTATCCCTCCGCCTCACTATGCACGCGCGGGACACAATATTCAAATACTAATTCATTTAATTCGATAATCTGCTCGCGGATGGCGGTCGGCGCATTCGCCGAATTCTGTAAATAAATCGTACGCATAATGATACGAAGGGTATCGCAGTCCTGTTCGCCAATCACGTATTTGCCACGCGACCGCTGATAAACACCTGCGCGGATTCCGTTCTGAATAATCTGCATATTTTCCTTACTAAAGAACGCATTAGAGAGCGGCGTGTTTTCCCAAATACCATTCAAAGCATCGCGGTAAGTCACACACTGATGAACTGGGTTCTTATCATATAGCGCAAACTGGTCTTGTATTGGCGGGGTAAGAATATCAAGACGACCATTTTTAGGCTGTCCAATAAATGTCTCTTCTGAAAAGGTGCGATAATCAAAACGATTCATATGAAGATACTACTAAATAATATTGTTGTATATTGTATATATATTTTTATCGCTAGTTTTATATCACTACTATTTATATAGCGAATTCTTTCGTATCATATGGATTTTATCTCGAGTTCAAAAAATGCTGGTTCATCCGCGTTTGGAAGTTCATCAACTAGTGGAAATGGAAGTAGTGCAGCTGGAGGCATGTTTAGCAACTTTTTCAATCTTACAATACAAAAAATGGTCTTAATATTAGCAATTATTGCATTTATTATCTCTATTGGCACTGTTGCGATTTTACTATGGAAATCAAAAAGCACGCAAAAGTGGCCGCCCGAGATTGCCAAGTGCCCTGACAGGTTAGAATTTGATGGAACCGATTGCGTGGATAAATATAGATTGGGATATACGCTGCGCGCACCAAGCCAAACAGATAACTGTGCTAATTTCGACAAAGTAAAAGCCGCTGCTTACACCGGGACAGGTCTGACTGGTGTTGAAACCGGATATGTTTCATGGGAAGGCATCGTCGATGGACAAAAATCACGCGCGAGTTCTTTGAAGTGTCTCGTATAATTCATTCATGTATGACATAATACTATAAAAGCATTATGTCATCGTTCGGTATTTCTGACTCTTGATCACCACTCATTCGCCTTACATGCCATAAGCACCAGGTGCAGCACCCGACGCCTGCCTAGCAACAGCCGGAAGAGAATCGGATGGTGAACCCATACCATAGGTGCCTGCCTTCATATTGCCGGTCACACACATCGAATAGAACAAACGAGACTGAAAGTACATGAGGGCATACACCAAAATCATCAAGAATGAATAAAAACCACTTATTATCGTGATTTTTCCCCTAAATAGAAGAACCAGAGATGAAACGAACCCTAAAGCCGCGACCGCCAAGAAAATAAAATTCGCGACAGTAAGCCAATAAAACAGTAAGCAATAATCCTTATCAAGAGGAGCAAACAAATCCTGAATTGCGTTCATTTTCTCAATATACTCGTTTATAATATATAAAAACAAAAAAAGCTATTCACATAGTCTATAATGGAGAACTATACGACATTTCTTGGTCGTGAAACCACATATAACAACATCCGCGACTTCCTAGCGTCATTCCAGAAAAACAAGTCTGATCTCACATTCAAGCGTGGTGTATATATCTATGGTGCGCCGGGCTCTGGAAAAACAGAATTCGTTGTAAGATTATTAAAAGAATTGAATTATGACATGGTGAAATATGATGCAGGCGATATTCGCAACAAGTCTATCATCGAGTCCATCACCCAGCACAACATTTCGGATAAAAATATCATGTCGATATTCCAGCGTAAAGTCCAGAAAATCGTCGTAGTTATGGATGAACTTGATGGTATGAATAACGGCGATAAAGGCGGAATCACGTCACTCATCAAACTCATTCGTCCTAAAAAGACGAAGAAACAGAAACAAGAGGAAATCACGATGAACCCCATCATTTGTATCGGGAATTACCACATCGACAAGAAGATCAAGGAGCTGATGAAAGTCTGCTATGTTTATGAGTTGAAAACACCAACACCGATGCAAATGACGCAAATTATCGACCTGACGTTGCCTGGTGTTGATGCGACGATGCGAAAAAATATCATCGAATTTGTCCAAGGCAATTTACGTAAGCTTAGCGCGGTTATGGAGATGAATAAAAAATCAAACACAATACTCGCTAATAATATTCTTCATGCGATATTTCAGCCAAAAACATATAACGAAGATATCAAAAAAATCACCGAAAAATTACTGAATACAGAATACCCCATTTCTGACCATAATATTCTTATCAACGAAACAGACCGCACCACAATCGGGTTGTTATGGCATGAAAATGTAATCGATGTTCTTGAAAAAATGCCAGTATCTGTTTCAGCGCCGTTTTATAAACTCGTGCTCGACAATATCTGCCAGGCCGATTACTTTGACCGGATTACATTTCAGAACCAGATTTGGCTTTTTAATGAGTTATCATCTCTTATCAAGACGTTTTACAATCATTACTTATATCACAAATCGTTTCCGAAGAAGGCGAGGTTTCATCCTACAGAGGTTCGTTTCACAAAGGTCCTTACCAAATATAGCACCGAGTATAACAACCAGTTATTTATACAGAATTTATGTATTCAGCTTTCGATGGACCAAAGCGACCTTTTTACATTTTTCATGACGCTGAAAAAACAGTATAGTGAGGAAGAAATCCCGCGAATTTTAGAGATGTATGAAATCACGAAACTAGATGTAAATCGGATTTATCGGTATTTAGACAAATATATGGAGAAAATGGAGCCAGAATGCGATGATTTTGAATATGATCTAATATGAATAATGACGCGTTTGAATAATACCGAAAAGATATTATGAGTATTTAGAACAGAATTCATTATTATGGGTGCATCTATTTCGTTTGATTCAAAATATCGCCTAGTTTTAGATACAGAGGTTGAATGTATTTCGGTGAATCCGCCCGATGCATCTGCAACACATAAGAGTAAGAAATCCGACCGCAAGAAAAATAACCACCACCACGACGACGACGACGACGATGACAACGACCGTGCTAGCGGAAGCGGAAGTGACAGCGCTAGTGGAAGCGGAAGTGACAGCGCTAGTGGAAGCGGAAGTGACAGCGACAGCGACGACGAAAACAAGACCTATACGGTAAAAATCACACCCGAAATCACAAGTTATATCCGGAGTTATCTTCGTAAAACTCAATTTTTGGACGAATTTGACCTCATCACCGAAATCGAACTGGATAACTATAATCATACACCAGGCACTGCACTCGTTTTCAATTCTGATTCGGTTGTATTCATCACAAATAATCAGACGATCGAGGCTGTTGGAGAGTGGGAATATCTTCCGCCTGAGCACCAAGAACCTCCAGCATCGAAATCAAAGTCAAAGTCCAAGTCCAAGGATAAGTCTAAATCGAAGAACCGACGCGACCGCGACCGTGACGACAGCGAGAGCGAAGACGACCACGCAGATGACGAGAGACCGAAGTATAAAACAAAGGAGGATGACCTTCCGGTTAGTGAGATTGAAAATATTCTGAAGGATAAGTTCGAAGAATACAATAAAACTCATGAATTCATTATTCACGAATCAAAGAATAGTTTTCTCTGCTTGAAGATTAACTCTGTTGAGATCGTAAAAGCTTAAAAATACGCGCTTGATAATATCAATTTCAGTAAATGATATTATCGTAATTCGATGATCGTAATTCGATTATCGTAATTCGATTATTACACATAAATTGTTTCAGGCTCTGTCGTTGATGGGCTCGGGTGAGAACTTGCAGCATCCGCCTCTACCACCGTATCTACCACCATATCTACCATCGCCCCCGCCGCCCCCGCCGTCACCGCCGCCGCTGCACTGTTGTTGTTCTTTTGTAACAATTCATATTTTTGCGTCAATACAGCATATTCATGCTTCAATTGCGCAAGCTCTTTATTACGAGCTTCTACATCAACCTGTAGATTTTGGATAATCTGGACTACTTGTTGATTACTCAGCGTTACTGGCGGTTGTCCAGGTTGTTGAAGTATGATTTTTCCACCAGCATCCCCTCCCGCCGCTGCAGCATCTTCTGCCATCTTTGCGCGCTCCTTCTCAAGTTGAAGTGTCTGTGCGATGACATCCGGCTTCATTTCAGGTCGTCCGGGGGCATAATTCTCCAACAATTTCTCCAACTCAGACAAATAAAAACGACGAAGATTAGGATCTTTAATGAAATCCATGACTTTTTTCGGCGAATCTCTCACAACCTCCGGATTCGCATTCACCAATAGCTTGCGCTTATCAAATGTATTATGTTCATGCGAAAATACCAAAATCACCTTCATCGGGTCCAGTTGAACGAACGGGACCGTATAGTCCTTCAAGAATGCACGCTCCTCCGCCAAACATGCGTCTTCATTATACTTATGTTGCTTCAATAGCTTCCGCTTAAATGCAAATGTTCCGGCCGTCGCGTGATTCGGGCCATACGGTCCAAAACGTTTCATTTGTTTGATATGTTTGAAATAAATATAAATCTCACTAGAACCAGCGCATAATGCTTCTGGATGCGAGACCAGCATCTCAACCGCGTGAGATACGCGTTTCGGCGGATAATAATCATCATCGTCCATATAAACTAGAATTTCACCGCGCGACTTCTCGTGCATCAGGTTGCGCTTCTTTCCAAGTGTCATTTTCGTGTCATACTTAAAATACTTCACCCTCGGGTGTGATGCGATAAGGTCTTCCACCGGGTCGGTTCCGTCATCAATAATAATCCACTCCATACGGTCCTGTGGATAATCTTGTGCGTTAAAACATGTAATCATCGCATTAATAAATGGGCGGCGATTGAACGTAGGAGTACAAACACTCACAAATGGGTATTTCTTTAAATACTCGGGTGTTGATTTCTCATTAACATGTGTTGCCGGTGCAGCAGAGGACGTTGCCGACTTATTTTTTTTACCCATATTCGCGTCGTATCGTATAAATGAATATAATACTTAATATACGATATTATTTATGTTCTTTACACCGTCGTAAAGAGGAATTACGCACCCCAATTTTTAAGGGTGTTAACGAATTCCATAATTCCTTGCCAATAATGCGTTAAATACAATATCAGCAACATCAAAATCACGATCGCCGCGACATTCAAGTCCAAATACTCGAATGCATAGAACATTAAGGTCAAATTAAAGAAGAAGAATATAATCGGGACATAGCGTGAATATAACTCGCGGTATTGGTCCCAGTGAAGAAGCGGGTAAATAAAGAATGTCCCGATAAACTGGAATAGCTGAACAAAATAAGAAACCGCCGGTATTATACCAAGACCAAACCCGGTAAATAATGACCATAATGACCCGCCTATAAATTCCTTACGATTATCCGTTGGATTCAAAATCATACCGATAACAGTCGTGAAAAAAGGCCCACCCATCAACATAAACCCGACAAAGAGAAGAAACACAATCGGCATAAAGATTATAATGAGCGGTGAAACGACATCATATAATTCTGCTGGTATTGCGTTCGACATTTTCAATATTTGTTCAAAGACATACAACATCATCGCGCGGTCGGATGAAAATGAAAATATGAATGCGTTGTTAATCCATTGCTTGAAACGTGCTTTAATAAAATCCCAGTTCAAAAGATTTACCTTCGTTACCCCTTCATCCACACTATCTTTCACCATATCTACATCTTCTTTGGTAAGACAGAACCATTTGAATACGTATGTATCCAGAAGAATAGCGGCTTTCATGTAGATTTTTTTGCCGGTTTCGATTTTAGGGTCGTCGGCGATTCCACCGAATTTATCGTCGCATTTATCCGCATCACACGATGTATATTCATTTGTATAACAATACGGCCACTGATGTCGGTCAGTCGGGAATAGTTTATTTAAATTGAGTCCATTATTGCGAATACTTTCTGGTGTAGAAAAAAAGAGAATATTCACACATATCACCGAAATGATTAGGGTTTCGATAAAAAGTGTCAATACACTTAACCCGAACTCTTTAAGCGCTGCAAGATCGAAAAGTGATTTCGGTTTTGCCTTTTCTTTTTTAGGTGTTTCTTCTTCTTTCACATTTGTTTCTTCTTCTTCTTTGTCATCACCACCGAACATTCCCCCGACTTTGCTAAAAGAGCTACTTTCTTCTTCTTCTCCGCCACCGCCGTCGTCTATATTTGTTTCTTCATCATCCGCCATCGTATATGTATTCTGGTTATATATACGATATAATAATTTTGGCGCGTTTCGCGTCGCTTCCATAGCTCCACCGCATCACGTCGCTTCCATAGCTCCACCGCATCACGTCGCTTCCATAGCTCCACCTCGCGCGGTGCGCTCAGTTCCGCTATTCCGCTCCGCGCCTGAGCAACTACGATGCCAACGCCATGCTACTAAATACACGAAATGAAGAGACAAGTGATGAAATACAGAGTGGAGTTGCGGAGCAGACGAAACGATGTATTTCATCTCGCGTACATCAACCCGCAATTTCCAGATACAAACGTCAGCACATTATACCGCTCCTCCAATATATGTAAATCATAATTATAGAGATAAATATTCACGTTGGGTTTATTCATACCAATAATCTCTCGTGTATTCGGATTACAAATCACTTTCACCTCAGCTGCAGAGTCCAACGGCGGATATATTGTTGCCAGTTCCAACTCAATCTGGTTGAACTTACTCATATTGATAGCACCACTAGGTTGAAGGTCGAACGGGTCGGAATTCAGGCAAAAATTGTAACAATAAATCCCGGGTTTCGCACTTCCGCGTGTGCGTGTATATTTTTCCACGTAGTTATAGACACCTGCATCCAGTAAATTCTCTCGATACTTTCCATTCAAAGAAATCCCCAACGCCTGCAAAATGTCGCGCTCATTCTCAGATTGGAAATCGCCAGTAATATGAAGTCCGGTCAGTCGTTTATCCTTCGGATTTATACCGGGACCAATCCCGTTTTTGGGACCATTTTTATCAAAGAAGTATCGGTCATTTGCGAATGCGGGATTAAGGTTTGTAAGGATGTCGGTCGTCTGCCGGACGTCTTCACTAAACGCTGATGGGCGCCAGTCATCATCAATCGGCGCTGGAATAATATCATACGGCAAATAACCATAAGGCCAATTCGTATAATTGCTCCATTCATTTCGCATATTCACATCGCTCCTCTGAAAGAACATCGTCCATGAAGCCACCATTCCCATCGAATTCTCTATTTTGAGTTTCTTGTTGCCGGTTACATCGTTGAACACCCAATCATAATATGACTTAATCAAGTATTTTTGTTGGTTGGCTGCGAAGACTTTGGATTCTTCATCCGAGAGAAAACAGTATGTCGCCATCAAATGAACATCAGCGTTCCAGTCAGTGCGAATGCTCGGATATGAATTGAGAGATAAATCAATACTAGGTGGTGGATATAAAAACCGCCACATTTGGTGAAGCGGATTCGTTAAATCGGGTTGGACAACCGGCCAATAATTACCGGGGTCGCCTACATCACGAATCGTGAATAACTCTTTCACCGGCCGCAGCGTGACATCAATTTGAAGTTGATTATACTGAAGGCAAACGAGCGGAAAGGCCATCTTGGATGACAACGTAAACCACGCGTTGATAGGAATATATAACTTTCGACCACGTATAGATGGTTCTGCGCCAGCGACATTACCTGTGCGATAGGCGTTGGGATATTGGTTCAACCTCGCACCTGAACATCCTGGATTGTATAACTCAGGCACATGTCCTGTCATTTCATTATATAAATCACGCTTGGTATTATCGAGGTCGCGCTCTACAATCGCCATCAAATTATTACCGGTGAAACGCTGGAGGGTCATTCCGCCCACCGAAATCACGATTTCCTTTATCATTTGTGTACCCAGATTCTCGATCCACCGAAACTCATAAGGTGCCCACATATCGTTGACATTCGCAGGAGGATGAATCGGGCTCCAAATCGACGGCAGTGTAACGCATACATAGGTATCCATGAGTAGTTCGGCGTATCTCGGAACGTAAAATGTGAATTTGGATTCTTCGGTCATACGCAACTTCTTCTGACCATCAAAATCAACTCTAAACTTTTGAAGACCAAAATTCGTATATTTAAGATAGGTGCTTTTGAAAAATGATTTTTTGGGGTTGCCGTTGAGAATAACGTTTTGATTGCCTGTAGCAACCAAATTCAATAAACCACCAGTCATTTAGTATTTTATTCGTTGCTTGTTATTTGTTATGTTATAATAACTTTATATAAAAATCTATATTATATACAACATAATGAAAGAAAATCAGATCGAATTCGTATTCATAGGTCTAATTATTATCGTTTTTGCAATATGGAAGATATCAGAGCTCATTAAAACACGATGTTACCAAGCAAAGGCTATAAAAGAAGGATTCGAGGCTGCATCGAAGGAGGCTGTGAAGGCGGCGGCGGCGGCGGCGGAAGCAAAAAAAAACCAACAACCAGAACTCATGACCCAATTGAATGAGTTACTCAAAAGGAATAACGTAGAAACGTTTATCTCAGAGGCTGCATTATCCACCGAGAATTTTACAGTAGAAACACCGGAAAATGAAATGACGGTGAATCAGCGTAAAAAGGCGGCAACAATACTTGATAGTTTCAAGACCGGCACGCAGCCCCCGCCCCCGCCCCCGCCCCCGCCCGTAGCTGCGCCGACTACAGATAAACCAATCAACGCAGTAAAAGAAGGTTTGGAAAACCCGGATGAAAACACGAAGGCCTTCATCGATAAAAATATCACGTCGATTAACCCCGAGGACAGCCAAAGTAAATTCAAGTTGCGCGATTATTACATCAAATCCGCATATAATGCATTCAATCCGGATAAATTCAAGAACTCGAATGTGAGCATGGATGCACTTTTGTATGTGATCGCACGTGGTTGTCGTTTTATCGATTTCGAAGTATTTTCGGTGGAAAATCAGCCAGTTATTGCATCATCTTCGGTGAATTCATTCAATTATAAGGAAACATTTAATCATATTCCCGTAAGCGATGCATTTGAAGTATTGGGTAGTTACGTGTTTTCTGGCTCAAAATGCCCGAATCCAGGCGATCCATTTATTATTCATATGCGTATGATGTCGCGAAATGTCACCATGTACGATAATCTGGCGAAGATCATATCTCAGAGCAAAACCGTTGCAAGGAATTTGTTGGGTCCAAAGTATGGCCGCGAATACCAATCTAAGGATTTAGGGAACGAAGACCTTTTGGGCTTTAAGGGAAAAATCATACTGATGGTGGATGGGACAAACCAGGTGTATCGAAATACCAAACTGTTTGAGTTGATTAATATGAGTTCAAACTCGCTTTTTCTCTCAAAATATACGTACTTTGGCGTGAAAAATGTTGCCGATCCACAAGCATTCAAGGATGCGAATAAGAAGAATATGTGTCTTGTCATACCAGATAAAGGAGGTCGGCCAATCAACGACGGACATAACGGGCCATATACATGGGGTTGTCAAATCGCCGCGATGTGTTTTCAGGAAGAGGCGCGTGATGAGAAACTGAAAGCATATGAAGATAAATTTTCATCAGTAGGGTATGCGTTCATCTTGAAACCGGAGGATTTGCGTTATGTTCCGATTACCATTGCTCCGCCGGCACCTCCCAACCCGAAGGCGTCAATGGAGGCTCGTCCCGCAGAGGCGGCGGGTGGTGTCAAGATTACCCTGTAATTTGCTTCGTTCGTTTCGTCTCACCCAGGGGGTGATACTCCACTCACTCCGCAAATTACCCCAATACATTTTGGGTTCAAGATGGAGGCGGAAGCGGAGGAGTGTTAGGGGGCTCAGGGACTGGGTGATGGGGGGGGGGGCGACTGAAAATCATGACCCTCTCACTCCAAAAATTATCTAATCATATGATAGTAGTATATCATATTATTCTAGTTTTACAGACCGACACATGTCAAACGAAGAAAATATGGAAGGCTGCAAAAACAAAAGCAAACACAACGGTGATAA
>Ga0214923_10002507_pt1 | contig 24297 bp, 19 predicted proteins | sample LL1510_MetaG_FD_177993 | JGI IMG/M metagenome (GOLD analysis project Ga0214923, IMG submission 177993) | Freshwater microbial communities from Lake Lanier, Atlanta, Georgia, United States - LL-1510 | ecosystem: Environmental > Aquatic > Freshwater > Lake | place: USA: Georgia | collected...
TCACATTTGTATTATTAAAATTACTTGCGAATTTTACAGCTGTAGTTATTCTATCATTTAATAAATAGGAAATATTGCAGCCAAGAAGAATTAATAGAATATTCATTTTGATAAGTTAGTGATTTGATTAATTATCTTTATTTAATTACTTAAATATTGATTCAATTTTTTTTAATAATTACATATTTTCGCTTGCTGTCTTTTTACCATGACAATTGCGACATAATGCTATTAAGTTTTGAACATCATTCCCACCACCATATTCTAAACGCACCTTATGATCAATCTCAAAGGTATGGTCTAATTGATTTTGACAGTGTCCGCATTTCCAATCTTGATTGGCAGCAACATATTTTTTCTTTGTTTCGCTTACTGAGCGTTTCGTTCCGCCTTTTCCCGAAGTTGTTATTCTATGTTCTCCTGAATTAAAAAAACCTGGTGTTTGTGGTGGAATTCCATTTAATGTTTCCATAAAACTTGAGTCAGATTTGGATGTAAAATCGATAATAGGACTTAACATATCCATTGAATTTCTATCAATCGGTAAATATTTAATATAATTATTCGCATATAATAACATATCTTTTCCCTTAGATGGATTTCTCTTTAATAAATAATATATGCCTATACCTAAAAGAGCAAAAAAAAGCATCTTATAATATTTTTTAAATGATAATAACATTTTTGTATATTTGCCGTCTTTGTATGCATTATAAACTAAAAATGCTGTTATTCCTAATACAAATATTTCTAATCTCATATTATATTATTAATTTATAATAAAATAATATATTTATGAATTATTGCATCTTAGTTTTAGGTTTTTTTTGAAGAGTCATAGCTTCTTGACCATAAGCTCCTTGAAGTTTAATACCTCTCAAAAAATTTTTTTGCTGATCTGTCATGCGATATATTCCTAAGATAGCTAAAAGTATAAAAACGTAAGGTAAAAGAACCAAAAACCATGATAAAGATGTATATCCTTTATTACATAACCATGACAAAATGAAAGTCCAAATAAATGCAAAAACTAATTTCATAAATGCTGCTATAATTGTAAGGCCACTAAAAAGTGCTATAACTGTAGCAATTACAGCAATAGCAAAGTATATTTTTGCTGGTGTGCAAAGCTTACTAAAATCCTTCATTTATACAATTAGTATATATTTTTATTTTAAGGATAAGAAAAATGGTTTTTTAAATCTCTTAACTAAAGGAATTCTATTAAATAATATTGAACTAGAAGATTTATTTATTGTATTTTTACGTGTTTTAATTCCTCTAGCTAAAACTTTTGATGAACTTGATGATGTTGTTTTCTTTTTTCCATAAGCGACCACATAAATAAATTTACCTAATAGTTTTAAATCACTAAATAGTGCGTTCATATCAATTGGTTCGTGACGAGGAGTGTACAAGTATTCATTATAAATAAATTGTATTTGTTTATATATTTTCATTTGTTTTTCATCTAATTTAAAATAATTATTACTAAACATTTCTAAATATGGATAATATACACTAATAAATCCCCAAATATCAACAATTTTAACATAAACTTCATTTAAATATTCTCTTAGATTTAATGAACCATCAGCTTTAAATTTAGTAAAGTGGACTAAAACATCTATTAAATAATCAACTATAAATGGCATAGTTATTTCAGTCTCTATTATATTAGGTTTACTACTATCAGAAATGCTTGTTAAATCATAACTGTATAATTTATACATTATTTCATTTATAAATTTATAATGTCCAGAACCTCTCTCTTTAATCCATTCGTTAAGATAACTAATGACAAATGGCCTTAAAGCCACCTCTTCAACTTTTCCTCCATCTTTTAAATATTTTGTATATCTTTCATAAAATAAGTCTGAAAATATAACTACTGAAAATGGAACGTTGAATTGCAATGGACGGTTTCTCCAATTTTTTGGAAATTTAATTGCTGGATCAGGATTATAATTTACTGTTAATCCCCAATCAATTAATCGAGCTTTTATACTTGAATCAATATCTTCAATCAAAACATTCGAGTCTTTTATGTCACTATGATATATATGTTTTTTGTTCATTGGAATAATACCTTTTTTTAATAAATTCATAAGAGCTAAATGAGTTTTATATAGTTTAACATAATTACCGTTGCTATATATATAGTCATCTACAGGTAAACCACCATTTGGTAAATTCAACGCCATAATTTTATCCAAATTTTTATTAATATTTTTTTTATCTATATCACTTTTTGGTAGAGCTGTACATTTATCCGAAAATTCTTCTAAATCTGTTGCTGTTAATTTAGCTGGTTTACATATAGTAATATCATTTAAAACAAAATAGTCTTGATAATCAGGTATATTATCTAGCTGTTCTCTTATAGAATTAATTTCTTCATATTCTTGTGTTGCGTGCCTATCAGTCATTAATTTTGTAATTTTATTTTTAGGTCTTTTAGTCTCACCTTCACATTTTAACGCAGGTTCAAAAACACATCCATATCCACCGGATGCTATTACTTTTCCTCCTTTTTTATTATATTTTTTCAATGTTCTTTTTCCCATATATTAATTATACATAATATTATTTGTCATATAAATAAAAAATAGAGCCTAAAATTGTAAATAAAATTCCACCATAGATTAACTTTTCTCTCAATCTATAAAACTCAGCTAATTTTTCATTTTGTGATTTATATTCATTATAATACCAAACAAAAAAATCATTTAATGATATTTGAGGTTTTTCTAGTTTTTCATTTATTTTATTATGAATGAAATGTGTCCAACGAATAAAAGAATCTCTATTGTCTAAATATGGAGCGATTGGGTATAAATCTATCATTTTTTCTAATTGTTTTGATATTTCCTCAACTGGAATAAATAGAGGTAAATTTTGAATAAATTCATAATATTTTTTCTTAGTTACTGCGTTTGGATGATGAGGATAAGTCATCGCTACTGTATGTAAGAAAAACCAATAATGTGGTCCCCATATTTTAGGGTCTAGATATACTGTTGTTGACATTAATATTTTAATTTAAAAAAATATTAATAATTTAACTCTTAATAGTTACAAATTTATTTATACATAATGATGGATTTTGTGTATGTTTATTGCAATAATTTAACATACGGGTTGTTGAAGCTTTTCCTCTAGTGCATCCAATATTAATAGCTCCACCTGACACTTTTGACGTTGATAGAAAATTTTTCTGATATAAACCTAAATTAAATAAATGTGAACCAGGCATTTATATATATTAAAAATATAATTTAAACCTAATTAATAATTTAATAATAATAATATTAATGAGTAAAAATATTAATATTTGTAATAATTGTGGTAAACAAGGTCATATGTTTCATCAATGTAAATTACCTATAACTAGTTATGGAATTATAGCATTTAGATATAGCACAGAAGGATTACAGTTTCTCATGATTAGAAGAAAAGATAGTTTTGGTTATATAGATTTTATTAGAGGCAAATATTCACCTCAAAATTTAATACAAATTCAAACGATAGTTGATGAAATGTCATTAAATGAAAAAGAAAGAATATTATCTATGCCATTTGAAACTTTATGGAATGAAATGTGGGGTGAAATGAATAATGGAAATATACAATATAAAAATGAAGAAATATTATCAAAGAAAAAATTTGAAAGTTTGAAAGAAGGTGTAACAATTAATGATAAGATAATTACTTTAAAAAATATTGTTGATATGAGTAACACAAGTTGGAAGGAAACTGAATGGGAATTTCCCAAGGGCAGGCGTAATCAAAAAGAAAAAGATTTAGATTGTTCTTTAAGAGAATTTGAAGAAGAAACAGGAATATCTAAAAATGAACTTACAATTGTCGAAAATGTTTTACCGTTTGAAGAAATATTTATAGGGTCAAATCATAAATCTTATAAACATAAATATTTTTTAGCATATATGGAAAATTATCATACAAATAATAAGAGTAATTACTTAAACAATTTTCAAGTAACAGAAGTTAGTAAATTGGAATGGAAGACACTTGATAAATGTTTAGAATCTATAAGACCTTATAATTTAGAAAAAAAGGATTTAATTATAAATATTAATAAAGTATTACAAGAATATAGATTATATTCATAATATATAGTATTATGTCAGTAAATCCGAAAAAGAAAATGATTATAGCCGAATCTTCTAGTGACATATCTGATATCAATAATCCGGTTAATAAATCAAATGAAAATAGTTCTAATAAGATGAGTATTTCAAATTCAATATTTCAAGAGTCTGAATCATCTCAAAGTTCTACATCTGTACCATCTACATCTAGTTCAATAATACCTGATTCTAGTGTAGAAGAGTCTTCTATCTCATTAAGTGATTTAGACCTAGAAAGTGAATTTAAGAAATTAAATTGTAATGATGAAAATTTTTATACAAATGAATGTAACAAATTTATTCTTAAAAAAGAACTTTTGGAGAGAAATTATTTATCCGAAAATGAAGATGATAATGAATATTTATATCCAAATTTAAACGACAAAAATTTCAACATTAAAATCGCAACAAAGAAAGAATTTAATGACACAAGGTATGATGGAACTATTTATGAAAATATTAAAAAACAAGCTGATATTTTAGCAAATGCTCCTTATGAACTCGCTCCACATCAAGCATTTGTAAAAAATTTTATGTCTTTTCAGACACCATATAGCAGTTTATTATTATATCATGGTCTTGGTTCAGGTAAAACTTGTAGTGCTATTGGTGTTACAGAAGAAATGAGGGATTATATGAAACAAATGGGTATGACAAAAAGAATTATTATTGTTGCGTCTGAAAATGTACAGGACAATTTTAAACTTCAATTATTTGACGAGAGAAAATTAAAAGAAGTAAATGGTGTTTGGAGTATGAAAGGTTGTATAGGTAACAAACTTTTAAAAGAAATAAATCCTATGAATATGCCCATGTCTAAAGAAAAAATAATTAGCCAAGTGAAAACTTTGATAAATACTTATTATATCTTTCTTGGTTATGTTCAATTTGCCAATTATATAATAAAGACCATGAATTATGATGAAGAAATAAAAAGAAAACGAGAAAAAAGAGATTTAAAAAATCCAGGGGAAAAAAGGGGAAAAACAAGAATTGAAATGCTTAAGGATGTAAAGGTTGAGTTAAATAGTAGAGTAATACGTCGTCTTCGTAATGAGTTTGATAATAGATTGATTGTTATTGATGAAGTACATAACATACGTAAAACAGATGATAATGAAAATAAAAAAGTTGCTATTAATTTAGAGTTTTTGGTTAAAGCAGCACAAAATATGCGCTTTCTTCTTCTCTCTGCTACTCCAATGTATAATAATTATAAGGAAATAATTTGGTTGTTGAACCTTATGAATACAAACGATAGAAGAGGTAGAATTGAAGTAAAAGAAATTTTTGATAAAAATGGTAATTTTAAGGCAGGTGGAGAAGAAATATTAATTAGAAAAGCAACAGGTTATATTTCATTTGTTAGGGGTGAAAACCCATATACTTTTCCTTATAGGGTATATCCTAATCAGTTTGCTCCAGAACATACATTTCCAGCTATATCATATCCTTCACGTCAAATGAATCTTAAAGAAATTAAACACGAAGATAAGAAGAGGATATTAAATCTATATTTGACAAAAATAGGTAGTTGTGATAACTGTGGTGAGTGCCAATATTGTTGTTATAAATATATTGTTTATAATTTAAGGAATAAAAAGTTTACAATCACTACAAAACAAGGAGCAGTTAGAGAAATGCCTAGTTTTGAAAATATGGAGTCTTTTGGATATACTTTACTACAAACACCTTTAGAATCACTCATTATATCATATCCTGTTCAAGGTTTAAAACAAGTTATTGAACAACTACCTCCAAATGATTTACCAGAAGAGTTTGCTGAAAGTTTTGATGAATTATCTCCAGAAAAAAATGTTGAGGAAGAAGAAAAGGAAATTGATGAACAACCCAGTCCTATTGAAGAAATCGAAGATGTAATGTATAATGTTGAAAGTAGTTTATCAGAGAGAAAAAGTGCTGATGATAACGAATACATGAATGAAAATGAAAATAATAAAAGCAAGACAAACAAAAAAACTACTTCTTTTAATTCGCGAAAACCTTTTATTGTCGAATATTCAGATTCTGATAAAAATAATTCAGAAAATATTTCATTTAGTTCAAATGACAAGACACTTGTTCCTAGTAGTGACAACAATGATATTGATATTGTAGCTCGCAGTCACCAAGGTGTGGGAACTTCTAAAGGTGGTAATTCAAGCTCATCAGAATCAATAAGAAGTTTTTCAATTGATCCACATCAATTAACAGGTAAAATTGGTTTAGAAAGAATGATGACATTTTTAGACAGTAAATCTCCACCAATAAAAGGTGATTTTGAATATAAAAGCTCTACAATTAAAAATTATGGTAAAATATTTTCACAAGAAAAAATTGGAAACTATAGTTCAAAAATAAAATGTATATTAGATAAAATTTATAATGAAGAAACAAATCGTGTATCTGAAGGAATTGTATTAATTTATTCACAATATATTGATAGTGGTTTAATTCCAGTGGCTCTTGCTCTTGAAGAAATGGGGTTTACTCGTTTTGGTCAATCTGGTATAAAACCTTTATTTAAAAATAGACCTACTCAAGTTGTAGATGTTAGAACTATGAAACCACCAACTGATAAGAAAGACTTTAAACCAGCACGTTACTCTATGATTACTGGTGATACAAGATTATCTCCAAATAACGATTTTGAAGTTAAAGGATTGACAGGTGAAGATAATAAAGATGGAGAAAAAATTAAAGTTATACTTATTTCAAAAGCAGGTTCAGAAGGTATTGACTTTAAATTTATTAGACAAGTACATATTCTTGACCCTTGGTACAATATGAATCGTCCTGAGCAAATTATTGGACGTGCTGTGCGTAATAATTCTCATAAAGATTTACCATTTGAAAAACGTAATGTAGAGATATATATGTATGGGACAATTCTTGATAAAAATATAGAAGAAGCAGCTGACTTATATGTATATCGTGTCGCCGAATATAAAGCAATTCAAATTGGTAAAGTAACTAGAGTTTTAAAAGAGACAGCTATTGATTGCATAATTAATCATGACCAAACTAATTTCACACAAGAAATAATGTCAGCAAGTTTAAAAGAACCAATTGTTCAGGAATTATCAAGTGGAAAAATATTAAGTGATTTTAAAGTAGGAGATGCTCCTTTCTCTCCAGCGTGTGATTATATGGCTACTTGTAAATATGATTGTAGACCTGATGCTAATATAGATGAAAATAATTTAAACAAAGATACATACGATGAAAATTTTATTGTTATGAATTCAGAAAAAATTTTACAAAGAATTAGAATGCTATTTAAAGAGTCGTTTTTTTATAAAAAAGATATTTTATTAAAATCTATACGCACACCAAAAGAATATCCATATGTCCAAATTTATTCTGCTCTTACACAATTAATTGAAGATGAGAATGAATTTATTGTTGATAAATATGGTAGAAATGGAAGACTTATTAATATTGGTGATTATTATTTGTTCCAACCTATTGAATTAAGGAATAAAAATATTTCAATCTATGACAGGTCGGTACCACTTAATTATAAACATGATATGGTTAACTTTGAATTAAAACAAAATATAATAAAACCTGTAATTGATAAGAGAAATATTAATAAAATCGTGGTTGAAGAGGAACTTGAATTTCCTGAAGGTAAACGTATTATTGATGAAATGATAATTAATTATAATATTTCGAATGATTTTACGAAACAAAATAAAGTTCCTAGAGGCGACGATAATTGGTATAAACATTGTGGAGTTGTTATTAAGAAAATGTCAAAAGAATATCCAGATTCAAAGAAATATTTAATCTCATTCTTAGTTTCACATATGATAGAATTATTATTATTTGATGATAAGATAAATATAATGAATTATATTTATTCACTTGAAAGTATTAAACAAGGTTCTTTTGAATGGCATGCTAAGGATTATTTCGAGAGAAATACTATTACAACAACAAATTATACAGTATTTATAGCATATAAATTAAACAAAAGAGTAATAATGATATTAAATGATAAAAATATATGGATTGAAGCATCACCTGAAGAACAACGTGAAATTGCTTCATCAAAAGAAACAAAAGATTTTTTAGCATTTAAGATAGATGACTATAATACAATTGTAGGTTTTATTGGTTATGAAAAAGGTAATAAAGATTTAGCATTTAAGACAAAAAATATGACATCTAAACGCGATACAGGAGCAAGATGCGACCAAGCAACTAAAAATAAGAATTTAACCAAATTAAATGATATTATTGGCGAAGAAAAATATACAATCGACAGTACAAAAGCAGTTAAGGATGAAGATGGAAATATTATTCATGAAGCTGTTGGAAATGTAGAATTATGTGTTCTTGAAGAATTCATTCTAAGATATTTTAACATAAAGGAACATAATGGTAAAAAGTGGTTTTTTACACCAGAAATGGCTATTTATAATAAACTATATACAGTTTTTGTTTAAATTTGGTTTTATAAATTTAATTATATTAAATAAAATTGAAATAAATATAATTAAAAGATTATATGTATATAATATAATAATGGAAACAGTTGCTAAAACTACACAATTCAAAAAGCGTAAAGATACCAAGTTACAAACTATTTATTCCAGGTGTCTTTTAACAAGAAAAATTGTTTTACCAATCACTTATATAGGTAAAACGCTTGACGAAGTTATTGAAGAATATATTCAAAATAATTTTGAAGGGAAATGTGTTGTTGAAGGATTCGTTAAACCAAATTCATGTAAAATAATAAGATATTCTAGTGGAATTATTGAACGTGGTAATAATATTATTTTTGAAGTTGTATTTGAGTGTGATATTTGCTTTCCAGTTGAAGGTATGTTAATATCTTGTGTAGTTAAAAATGTTGTTAAAGCAGGTGTTCGTGCTGAAAGCTCAAGTGATGTTCCTTCTCCTGTTGTTGTATTTGTTGCTAAAGACCATCACTTTAGTAACCAACAATTTAATGATATTCAGGTTGGTGATATCATAAATGTAAGAGTTATTGGTCAACGTTTTGAATTAAATGATAAATATGTTTCTATTATTGGTGAATTAGTAAAGGAAAAAGAGTTTGTACCAAAACCAAAGCAACAACAGTTTAAGCCGCGTTTAGTTATTGAAGATTAAATTATAATATATACTGTGGTTGTAATATATAAAAAATATAAAAAAAATTTTTTCTTTTATTATTATTATTATTATTATCTCTTGTAAAATCTTGGCTTTATAAACTTTATATCTCAACTATAGAGTGTATTAAATTATTTTTATACCAATTTAAAAACAATTTAATTATATAAATATTATGGAAGCTACCGTATCCACAAATGATATTAATAATTATTCTGTAAGTGAATTAAATTATTTAAGAGAATCTATAGAAAATATGAATAAATTTAATCAAGTTGAAGTTTTACGTATTTTTAACAAGTATAAAGATGTTACAATTAATGAAAATAAATATGGAATTCATATAAATTTATCTGAACTAAAAAAGGAAATATTAGATGAAGTTTTGACATATATAAAATATGTTAACACTCAAGAATCTACTTTAAATATGATTGAACAACAAAAAGAAGACTATAGAAATACATATTTTTCAAAAGGTATTAAAGATAATATTAAAAATAATATAGCAAAATGACAGAATTACTGAATAACTATAATTTTTATATTTTAAATGAAGACAATATGTTAGATTATTTAAAATATAAAATAAATTGTATACCAAATGAAAAAACATTTAATAAGCAAGATAAACTTTACAATCAAGATAAAGTTAATTTTCAAAATAAAACCAAAACTAAAAATATAAATACAAATATAAATACAAATATAAATACAAATACAAATAAATCAAATATTTTTTATCCACGTGAAAACGACACTTTATTTTGGTGTTATTTTATTATTAAAAATGGCGATGTTAAATATGAAAATATTTATAACAGAAATATTGTCATTACAAAACAACTCAAAATTGAACTTGTTAGTAAAATTAGAGAGAATAAACAAATTGTTAAAACATATAAATTTGATACAATATCAAGTATTGAAAGCAATTTAGCAAATGATAATATTATTAGTATTAAGACAATTATGACTTTATGTGCTATAGACAAAATTAATTTAATATTTATTAGCAAAAAAACATATTATGAATTGTTAATGAATGATAACGAACCTATTTATATAATTAGAGAAATATGTTCTCAAAATAATTATACAAAAAAATATGGTTTCGAAATAGCCACTAATGATATGATTGAAGAAATTAGAAATACACTACATAAGATTGATAATCCTGATAAACCTATAAAGGCTTTATCATATTATAAAGTACAAGATTTAATAGAAATTGCGAATAAATTAGCAATTGAAACGATTAATAAAGAAACTGGAAAAAATAAATCTAAAAATGATTTATATGAATCAATTATTCAATATTTTTAAATTAAAAAAAATTGAACAACAATTTAAAAATATGTCTAAGTATATATATAACAATGAGTTCTACTGGAAAACCAAATAATCCTATTGAAAAAATGAAATCTTCTGATTTAGAAACAACACCTAGTAGTGGAATACCACGTTTATATAAAGGGGAAGATGAGACAGCTTTACAATATAGAAGATTTTTACAAGAAGAAGATATTAAAGATTTGAATAAAATTAAAAAGGGAATTTATGAAGATGATGCTTCAACTTGGCAACCACGTGTTAAATCAAAGTATAGATTACCTGTTACTTCACCATCAGAAATAACTCCTGAAGAAGGTTCAGTGAAAATCGCCATTATTATTCCTTTTCGAGATTCAGAACAAAATAAACCACGAACAAAGCAGTTAGATAAATTAACTGAATATATGGCGTCTTATTTGGCAGGAGAAACATATAAAATATTTGTTATTGAACAGTCTCAAGATGGTCTTAAATTTAATCGTGGTCAATTATTAAATGTTGGCTTTGAAATCGCTTCTAAAGAAGGATATAATAATTTTATATTTCATGATGTAGACCTTTTACCATCTCCTGAATTAAAAAAATATTATACAAATATTCCTGTTAATAATCCTGTTCATATTGCTGCGGCATGGGATCGATATGGTAAAAATCCTGATTATTTTGGAGGTATTGTTGCTTTTAATAAAGATATGTTTAATAAAATAAATGGCTACCCAAATAACTTTTGGGGTTGGGGTGGTGAAGATGACGAGTTATATAAACGCACAAAAAAATACTTTGATATTAAAAAAGTACGTGACGGTTCAATTAAAGATTTAGAAGACTTGACATTACAACAAAAATTAGAATATTTGAAAGAAAATGATTTGAAATTCATGAAAAAGAAAGAAGCTCTTTCTGAACACGAATCTACTTGGAAAAAAAATGGTCTAACTAATTTAGATTATAAACTTATTAAAATCAATAAATGTGGTATAAAATGTGAGTTATTTGAAGTTGAACTTCAAGTTACAGGTGATGTAGAACAAATTGGAGCACCAGGACAAGCATTAGCAGCACCACAAGATTTATTTAGTGAAGTAATGCAACCAATACAAGAAGAAGCTATTGGTGATAAAAAAATATCAAAACCTGAAGCATTTAATAATTTGGTTCAAAAATATTTTAGTTTAAATCCCTTTATTAAATCTAAGAAAAACTATGAATTAGAGGTAAGATTTGGAACTAAAGGAATAAAATTATTTACCAAAAATGATTATGATAATGTCGTTAAGTTTTTAAAATCATTTGGTTTTACAACAACAAACGCAAATGGTCTATCATCACTACGTATTAAATGTGAATTTATTGATAGTGTAACAGGAAAGTTTAAGATGTCAGATGTAAGAACAGAAATTAATGGTCTTCATAATATTGAAAATTATTGTAAAAATAATGATATCAAGAGCATTTATAAATCGGAACCATTAAGTATAAGTTTTAATAATAAAAAACCTTATATAACTGAAGATAAAAAAATAATTAGACCTATTGATTTTGATGATTTTAATTTTAGAGTGTCTTTACAAAGTGAAGAACAAGTAAATGTAGGTATTAAAAACTTTATTCTTGAAAACTGGCGTAAATCAAAGAAAGAAATTAGATATTTAAATCGTGTTACATTTACACATCCAGATTATCCAGTTTTAGTAGATATTAGTATTGTTAAAACTGGAAATAAAGGAAAAGATAAACGTGGTTTTAATATTATTGTTCCTGTTTATACGATTGAAGAGTCAAATGTATTTAATAATCAAGAAAGTTATGAAATTGAGATTGAAATAGATACTACAAAAATAGGTCCAGGAACAAACTTTCAAACACCTGATCAGATTCTTGTTTCTCTTAGAAAGGTAATAAAATATATATTGAGTGGATTACAAGGAACTATGTTTCCGATATCATATCCAGAACAAGGAGAAGTTTTAAGAGATTATATGAAAATGATATGGGGTGATGAATATGAACCATCTAGAAGAATAACTAGTCAAAACTTTATCGGTCCTAATTCGATTACATTACAACTTACAAATATTGGTCAATTAGATGAAAATTCGAGTATACCAAATATTAGAAAAGATTTTGTAGTAACAGATAAAGCTGATGGTGACAGACATCTATTATATGTGTCAAAGACAGGAAAAATATATTTGATTAACACTAATATGGATGTAAAATTTACAGGAGCAAAAACGACAGAAGAAGATTGTTTTAATACATTATTTGATGGAGAATTAATTGTCCACGACAAAAATGGACAATATATAAATTTATATGCTGCTTTTGATATTTATTTCCATAAAAATAAGGATATTAGGAGCTATACTTTTATGCTTCAACCAGAAGAAGAAGATATGTATAAATCTAGATTCTATTTGTTAAATAAACTCAAAAGTATTATAAAACCTATATCAATTATGACTAATTCAGAAGAAGAAAAACAAAGGAGTACAATTAAAAAAACATTAAATATATATAGTCAAAATCTCAGTAAAGGTTTAACAATAAGATTTGAAATGAAAAAATTTTATCCGATGTCATCTAAAGAAACTATATTTGATGGATGTAGAGCTATTTTACAGAGAGAAAAAGAAGGATTATTTGAATATGAAACAGATGGTCTAATATTTACGCATTCGTTTTATGGTGTGGGTTCTAATGTAGTTGGTAAGGCTGGGCCTAAGACAAAGGTAACTTGGGAATATTCATTTAAATGGAAACCACCTCAATATAATACAATTGATTTCTTAGTAACAACACTAAAAACACCAAGTGGCGAAGATGTTATAAAATCATTATATGAAGATGGGTTATCAACTACTTCAAATGTACAATATAATAGCTATAAAGTTATTGAACTAAGATGTGGTTTTAGTGAAAGGAACGATGGTTTTCTAAATCCTTGTCAAGATATAATTGATGATAATCTTCCTGAATTTAAACCAAGATTCGAAGACAAACAATCAAATGATTATGTTCCTAAAAGATTTTACCCTACTGAACCATATGACTCAAATGCTGGCTTATGTAATATTATGTTAAAATTAGACGATTCTGGCGCTAAACAAATGTATACAAAGGAAGGTGAAGTATTTGGTGATAATACAATTGTTGAGTTTTCATATGATTTGGATAATCCTTATGATGGTTGGAGATGGCAACCTTTGCGTGTTAGATATGATAAAACCGCTAAGCTACGTAGAGGTGAAAGAGAGTATGGAAATTCTTATAAAGTTTGTAATGAAAATTGGAAATCAATTCATCCGACCGGTAGGATAACTGAGGATATGTTAATGACAGGGTTAAATATTCCAGATATATCAGTAAGTGCTGATGTATATTATAATACACCTGTGGGTAAAATGAAAACAGAATCTCTGAAAAATTTTCATAATCTTTATGTAAAAAAATTACTTATAAGCGGAGCATCTAAACAAGGTGATACATTAATTGATTTTGCTTGTGGTAAAGCAGGCGATCTTCCTAAATGGATATCTGCCAAATTATCATTTGTATTTGGAATAGATTATTCAAAAGATAACTTAGAAAATCGTCTAGATGGTGCTTGTGTTAGATATTTAAAATCAAAAAAAACGAATAAACATGTTCCTTATGCATTATTTGCTCATGGTAATAGCGAACATAATATTAGAGACGGAACAGCATTGTTAAGTGATAAGGCAAAACAAATTACATCTGCCATATTTGGTAATGGACCAAAAGATGCCGATAAAATTGGTAAAGGAGTTGCTAGACAATATGGAAAAGGAGAAGAAGGATTTAATGTGTCTTCTTGTCAATTCGCTATTCATTATTTCTTTAAAGACCCTGATTCATTTAGAGGATTTCTTAAAAATGTAGCTCAGTGTACAAAACTAAACGGTTATTTTATTGGTACATCATATGATGGAAAATTAATATTTAATGAATTAAAAAAAATTAAGACAAATGAAGGTATTCAGATTGTTGATGAAGGTAAGAAAATTTGGGAGATAATCAAAAGATATGGAAGTGATGTGTTTGATGATGATTCTAGTTCAATTGGTTATCAGATTGATGTATATCAAGAATCTATTAATCAATACATTTCTGAATATCTAGTAAATTATGATTATCTTAATAGAGTTATGGAATCATATGGTTTTACTATTATTAATAGAGAGGAAGCTAATGAAATGGGGTTACCAGAAGGTTCTGGATTATTTAGTGAATTATTTATTAATATGTTAGATGAAATTAAGAGAAATAAATTTAAAGCAACTTTATTTGGAACGGCACCTAATATGAGCACACCAGAAAAGAAAATTTCATTCTTTAATAGATATTTTGTCTATAAAAAAGTTAGAGAAGTAAATATTGATAAATTACAACTTGAATTAGGTGAATATGAAGAGTCATTATTGAAAAGAGAAAAAGAAGAAACAAAGAAGGCAGTTGTAGTTGCAAAAGAAGAGGAAATCAAAGTAAAGCCAAAAATTAGAAAATTATCAAAGAAAATATTACTTGTAGCTGCTACTGAAGCTATAGATGAATCTCCTGTAAAAGCTATTGAAGAGGCTATTGAAATTAAAAAAGCAAAGGAAACCCCAAAAGAAATCAAGAAAACTAAAAAACCAAAAAAATTATTAATTATTGAGAATGATGAAGAAGATAAACTATAAATTTGTAACAAACTTAAATAAAATTTATAATATATTAATAAGACCTATGAGTTATTATATATTACCAAAAAATATTAATATTATAAGTGTCAATCCAAGTTGTTCACATGAACAACCAAAATATTATTTATCTTTTTCATTATTTAATTACTATTATCAAAGTAAAAAACAAATTTTAGATATGTTTTTAAATTCTGACTTATCAAATAACAACTTTGATGAAGCAATTAAAATTATCAATCCATATGAATTTATTTTTTCACGTGTGCCTGGTTCTAAATTCTCTGTAAGTAAATTAAAACCAAAAACGAATACATTTTATGATTTATTTGAAATAATTAATAACTTAAACATTTTTGAACAATTTAAATCAAATTCAATGAAAACATTGCATATATCAAAAAATAATACAGATTCTATTAATTGTTTTGAAATATTGCGTGAAAATTTTAATGATGAAATTTATTGTTATGATAATAATAATGAAAATATTGAACAAATTGTTGATGAAAATAAATTTGATTTCATTTTTTATGAAACCGATAATGATAAGTATTTTCATTCAATTATTGATTCCATTATTCTTGCGTTGAAGAATCAAGCTCATAATGGAACTATAATTATAAAAATATCTGAAATTTTTCATAAACCTATTGTAGATGCTTTATATTTTTTAAGTTCGCTTTATGAAAAAGTATATGTATGTAAACCTAATACCAGTAATATTATTTTATTTGACAAATATATTGTATGTAAAAATTTTATACATAATGAAACATCAAATTTGTATTTAAAATTAAATTATCTGAAACTTATCGTTTTTATGAAAAAAATAGAAAATAAAAATATTACTAAAATATTGGATTTTAATTTGCCATATTATTTTAAAAATAAAATTGACGAAATCAATATAATTATTGGACAACAACAACTAGAATCATTAGAACAGATTATTACGATATACAAAAATAAAAATAAGGATGAAAAAATAGAAAGCATTAAAAAATCGAATATACAGAAATCTGTTTCTTGGTGTGAAAAATATAAGATACCATGTAATAAATTTACTGAAAAAATTAATATTTTTCTTCCAATCATAAATGAAATAAATAATTCAATAATTACTTAAATACATTTTAAGGATAATTAATTAAAATGTATTTTATATACAGCTTGTGTTTATCGCCACTTTTAGTTAATTCTGGAAAAATGATTAAAAATGTAAATTTTCCAGCATGTAGAAATTGTATTCATCATAAACCGATCGATGTATATGGTGAATATACTTCATCATTCAGTAAATGTAATAACTTTGGAGAAAAAAATATTATAACTAATGAAATTAATTATGATTATGTCGATATTTGTAGAAGCGATGAATTGAAATGTGGAAAAGAAGGTAAATATTTTGTAGAAGAGCCAAATTTAAAATTAAAGATATTAAAATTTAATATTAAAAAAAATTCACCTTTTTTTATTTGGTTAACTGTATTTAGTTTTTTTGCATATATTCCTTATATAATTAATAAAGTAATAAAGTAATAAAGTAATTAATATAATTAATAAGCTGCGCTACCTGTAGTTGTATTATATGTATTTGGTGATTGTGAATAACGATTTGTATTAAAAACTGTTCCTGGAAAATATCTGTATGGGCTTGGTTGGGATTTTGAAACAGTATATTCAGGAAATTGTTTATACGAACAAAACTTTTTATTTTGGAATTGTCCTGACTGATAGAAATTAAGTGGCCACTGTGGATTACATTGATTATTAGTTTTATTTTTTAATAAATTCATAATATTAGGATTGTTACCTGCGTATAATTCGTTAGCATTTACAAGAAACGGTCCTGTATTATTATAATTTTGAATAGAAGCAGCGTTTGTAGATATAGTATCTACATTTAATTTAAGCAGTCTAGTTGAACTAGATACAGCACCTTGTTTAGCAAATTGATAGTTATTTGGTTTGTATACTGTAAGTTGACAACCGGTTGGATTTGACGGACCAGACGCTGGCATACCCCAATATGGATTATTTATAAAAACTTCAAATACAACAGTAGCCGATACTTTTTGTGATTCAGGTAGTCCTTGAATCCAATTAAAGAAGCCTTGAATAGAATTTATACCAGTTTCATTAAATTGTGTTATTTCAGCTTGTGTTAATATATTTTCATTTAACATAATTCCAAGCATTTGGTATATAAAAGCATTTTCTGTACCCTCATATAACTGAGAATTTAATTGACAATTTGCTAAATAAGTATTATCTAATGATAATGGACCACCAGGTTTGGGTGCATTATTTCCATTAACAGATATATAATAAGGGTTATTTTGATAGATACTATTATTAAGATTTGTCTGATAAGACAAGAAATTGAATGCTTTTTGTTCAAATGTTTTGCATCTATTTTGTAAATATTGTTTTGTAGTTGTATAATAATTTTTCTTTAAATTTGTGCTAGCATATATTACTCTTTTTTTAGCTATTTGTTCTTGATTACAACATAATACTTGATTTGTTGTATTTGGTTCTGGATTTTCTAAAAGATTAAAATTATTTGGTTTATATGAAGCAACTATTCCTATACCTTCACAAGTCTTACAATCTTCAATCATTTGTGACTCTCCGTTAACTTCATCAACAGGGTTTAATTTTACACTGAATGAACCAGGTGCTCCCATCATATCATTTAATAAACCTGAACTACTACTAGAACCACCTAAAGCAATAGGAGTACTAGATTTAACAAATCTATTCAGATTGTAGTTTATTAATGCGTTTTCATTTATAGACAAGTTGACATTATTGTATGGACTATTGACATTAAGATTAGGAACACCTTCAATTGGTTGTGGTGGTATGACACGTCCTTTTCTGTATTGTTTAAGAGGTCTGGCTAAACCAAAACCTGTTTGAAAAACATTACCAGGGTCCTTATTTGTTAAAGGTCTAATATGTCCAGGTGCGGTTCCTACTGGAAAACTATTAGCTCCTGTTCCTTTCCATGGAATATATTGTTTATTATAATATGTACTTTTATGAGTATAACCTGAAGCAGGCATAGAATTCATACCTAATGGATAAACTGCTGATGACATTTATATTATTATTAAAGAAAATAAAAAGTAATAATATTATATAAATGTTGACTTTGGTAAATATATTAATAATATTCTTTATAGTTTTAATATTATATCAAATAATTTTAGCAAATAATATAATTGAAGGATTAGCAAACCAATATCAGCCATATGACACCAATAATCCAAATAATGCTATTATTTTGGCACAACAAAATGCTGGAAATATATCAGTTTTAAAACAAAGAATAGATGATATGCAAGGAATAACTCAAGAAGTGCAAGATATAAGTGGAAATGTTGCGAATTTACAAAAACAAGTAAACGGATTAGTTCAGGCTCAACAGCAATATATTAATGGAATAAATGGTGGAAAACCACCACAAATAACTGGTGCTGTAAATGATGAAGATACTTCAGCAACTGATTCTTAGTTATTTAGCAATACAATATTAATTTGTATAAAAATAAATATATATATATAAATTAGTATACAAGATGTCTGGAATAATTGGTGATATAAAAAGTGGTCTAAAAACTGGTCTAAGTGATATAGAAAGTGGTCTAGGTCTAACAAATGGTGCTGGTGGTGTAGGTAATATATTTAAGGAAGTATTAGCTGATGCTGAAGGCGTTGAACAAAGTTTACTTGGTCCATCATACCCTTATTATAAAAATATAAAAACACCATCTGAGCTCGGTATGAATAGTAATGGTTCAATACAACAAATGGCTACAGATATATCAGGATTGATAAACTATGTGGAAGTGCTTGTATCAGGTGGTGGTTCAGCGTCAGTTCCAGGTCGCCCCTTGGGTAACAAGTTTTTTTTACAAACTGGTGCTAAATGTGCTGCTATAGATACTTGTTCTAACCCAAAGGACCCGTCTACTTGTCAAAAAGTGGATAGATTTATTTATGTTGATAATGTACCTAATGGCGATATTCCATTTATTTCGAGTGGTTTAGGTGTAAATTTTTCAGAATTAAAAGGTTTAATACCAGGAGCTATGGGTAACTTAAATGTTTTAAATCCTTATGCTATTATGAGAGCTTTTCTTGCTGGATCAACGCCTCTTTGTCAAACATTAACAATGCAAACGATAGATATAAGTAATAATGTTTCATCAGCTACTCAATATGTAACATTGGCTGACATAAGTAATATTAATGCTTGTAGTTTTCAAAGCGGAACAAATCCAGTTAGTAATGCTACATGTAAAGAAACATTCCAAAATAATGAATTAAAATTTCCTGATGACCCTTTAGCTCAAGTTTATTTTGCTAGTTTAGGTATATTAGGTATATTTATTTTATATCGTTTAATGGAAAAATCGCGTTAAATATAATAAATACTATAATAAATAATATAGTTATTATTTATTATGTCAAAAAAAATTAAAAAAACAAGAAAAAATAAACGAAATAATAAACGAAAAAATAATTGTAAAAGTAGACGTAGATTTTTAATAGCAGGTAATGGTAACAAAATAAAATGCTGTATGTGTGAAAATATGGTAAATATAGAAGATACTCTTGTTCCAAGTAGTTGTAAAATACTACACGGGAAAAAAGCACATAGAATTTGTAATGAGTGTTGGTGGGAACCTGACAAAGGATTTGCGAGAGAAGGAGTTTCACATAAATGTCCTGGATGTGAAAAAGGATTGCCACTGACTCCGTTTGAAAATCCAGAACCTATTTTTATAGATTTAACAAAAGAAGATTGATATTTATTATTAACATACTCAAAAGTATTTGTTTATTCATTAACTTTTGCTAATTTTAAATAATATAAAAAATTTTATTTACATTATTTATTTTTGAAGAGACTTTTATTAAAAAAGTTTTGAAACATTAGTATATTTTTTAATTGATATTGTTATTCGCTAAAATACTTAATATATTGGATATAGCACTGGATAAAGAAACATCTACAGAAACTCTTGAAGAGACCTCAGTTGTTAAAGCTGTGGATAAAGAAATAATTTGTCCAATATATGATACATAAATTCGACCGCCATTTACAACAGCAGTTTGAAAGTCTCCAGATGATGATACTGATATTGATCTCCAATCATTAACAAATGCTGTAGCACTCCATGTATTACCATAATCACTTGATACATATATATAACCGTCAGCAACAGCACTTTGATATTGTCCTGATGATGATATTGAGATTGAATTCCAATTGCCATCAATTGCCGTAGCAGTCCATGTATTGCCAAAATCACTTGATATATAAATTTTTCCGCCATTTCGGAGAGCTGTTTGATATTGACCATTTGATGATAATGATATTCCACTCCAATATCCTAAAAAATTTCTAGCAGTCCAAGTATTTCCAAAATCATTTGACACGTAAATATATCCAGGTGATGAATTAGCAGCAGTTTGGTATTGTCCAGATGATGATACTGATACCGAAAACCATTTGGTAGTATATCCTTTAGCAGTCCATGTATTACCATAATCATTTGATACATAAATGTAATCATTATAAGCAACAGCTGTTTGATATTGTCCAGTTGATGATATTGATATTGATTGCCAAGAATTTGCTAAAGCTATTGGAGACCAGGTATTTCCATAATCGCTTGATATATTAATAATACCACTTGCGACAGCAGTTTGATATTTTCCTGATGATGATACTGATATTCCAGTCCAACTGGCAGTAGTTCCTTTAGCAGTCCATGTATTACCATAATCATTTGATACATAAATGTAATTATTAAGAGCAACAGCAGTTTGATATTGACCAGATGATGATATTGATACTGATTGCCAATTTTTTATAGGTCCTGTAGCAGTCCAAATTTCTCCATAATTACCAAATAATTTATTAATAGCAGTTGATAAAGAAGAATCTCCAGAAACTCTTGCTGAAGCTTCAGTTGTTAAAGCAGTTGATAAAGAAGAATCTCCGGAAACTCTTGCTGAAGCTTCAGTTGTTAAAGCAGTAGATAAAGAAGAATCTCCAGAAAGTCTTGATGAAACTTCACTTGATAATTCAGTTGATAAAGAAGAATCTTTAGAAAGTCTTGCTGAGGTTTCAACTGATAAAGCACTAAATAAAGAAGAGTCTCCAAAAAGTCTTGCTGAGGTTTCAACTGATAAAGCACTAGATAAAGAAGAATCTCCAGAAAGTCTTGATGAAACTTCACTTGATAAATCAGTTGATAAAGAAGAATCTTTAAAAAGTCTTGCTGAGGTTTCAACTAATAAAGTAGTGGATAAAGATGCATCTCCAGAAACTCTTGCTGAGGTTTCAACTGATAAAGCAGTGGATAAAGAAGAATCTCCAAAAAGTCTTGCTGAGGTTTCAACTGATAAAGCACTAGATAAAGAAGAATCTCCAGAAAGTCTTGATAAAACTTCACTTGATATGTCTGTCAACATAGTATTAATTATAGAAGGATTATTATTTAAAGCAGAAGCTAATTCAGCTAACGTATCAAGACTTGATGGTGCAGTAAGACCTACAACATTTTGAATAGCAGTTGATAAAGCATTGGATAAAAAAGAATCTCCAGAAACTCTTGAACTTGTTTCACTTGATAAAGCATTGGATAAAGAAGAATCTCCAGAAATTCTTGATGAAGATTCAGTTGATAAAGCAGATGATAATGAGTTAATTTCTGATGTTTGTGGTCCGCAATAAGAAACATAAATTTGACCGCTATAAGCAACAGCACTTTGATATTGTCCTGATGATGATACTGATATAGCAAACCAATTTTTGTTTGAATCTTTTGCAGTCCATGTATTGCCGTAATTAACTGATACATAAATATTACCTGATTTAACAACAGCACTTTGGTATTGTCCTGATGATGACAATGATACTGACTTCCAATTTCTTCTAGAATCTTTAACAACCCATGTATTTCCAAAATCACTTGATACATAAATTTGACCATTTAAGACAACAGCACTTTGATATTGTCCTGATGATGATACTGATACTGATTGCCATCCTCTGTTAGAGTCTTTAGCACTCCATGTATTACCAAAATCACTTGATACATAAATTTGGTCATTTACAGCAACAGCACTTTGATATTGTCCTGATGATGATACTGATACTGATTGCCATCCTCTGTTAGAGTCTTTAGCATCCCATGTATTACCATAATCACTTGATACATAAATTTGTTCATTTACAGCAACAGCACTTTGGTATTGTCCTGATAATGATAGTGATATTGATTGCCAGCCTCTGTTAAAATCTTTTGCTGTCCATGTATTTCCAAAATTATTTGACACATAAATTTGACCATTTAAGACAACAGCAGTTTAGTATTGCCCTAATGATGATACTGATACTGATTGCCACCCTCTGTTAGAATCTTTAGCACTCCATTTATTTCCAAAATCACTTGATACATAAATTTGACCATTTAATACAACAGCAGATTGGTATTGTCCAGATGATGATACTGATATTGATGTCCAAAATCTATTAGAATCTTTAGCAGCCCAAATATCACCAAAATTACTTAAAGTAATGGTTGATTCAGAAAATCCTGATAAATTAAAATTTTCCATAATAATAATAATAAATAAAATAAAACAATAAAAAAATTTAAATATAATTAATAGTTAAAATCATTCTATCTATTTTACTAAATATTATTTTAAATAATATAAAATTTCTAAAATAAATAAAATTAAATAATTATTAATTGCTTAAATTATAAAATATAGAACCTAAACAATTATCCATTTTTTTAAAATATGTAATAATGTAAAATAATAAAATTATTATAAATAAAAAATGAAATAAAAATAAATTATTTCATAAAAACAATATAAAGACATATTAAGTAATCTAATTGGTAGGGATGAAGGAACACTCTATCGTTTTGGTTTAGCATCTGTAAACGTATGATTTATTAAATTCAATTGTACATTTTGTAGGTGTTTCCCAGATGAGCTTTGTTATCAGTCAAAGTAATTTGCCTTTAAAAAATAGGTATTATTTTTATAGTGTTAGTTTTTTGTATAAAGATTATATGTAGTTTCTGATTTTGTTAACATATAGTAAATAAAATATGAATAGGTAAGTAAATAACTCTTGAGTTTGATTTCTTTTTAATTTAGTTTTTAGTTAAAAATTACAATTGTATGTTAAGTATTTTATTTTTATTAGTACTAGTCATTTGTAATGAATTAGATATATTTCAATAAAGGATTATAATTTTAGGCAAATTATTAAGTGTTGTTTTTTATAAATAAAAATAACCATCAAAACATGTTCCTTCAAATCTACCATGTACGGTTGTAGTATATGGCTTAATATTCAGCTATAAATCAGGGTTTAATTTCCGGCAGCCGTACGCGCCTTTTTAGCTTAGGGGTAGAGCACCAGTCTTGTAAACTGGAGGTCCTGGGTTCGATTCCCAGAGAAGGCTTTTTATATTTAATATTTAGAATACTTAAATATTAAATTAATTTTACTTCATTTTTATAAAAGTGAATATATATAAATGGCAGGTAGATCAAAAAATATTAGATTAAAACAGTCTATAGTTAATAATATTGACGCCCATACTTTTTCTGGACCTATGAAAAGTGGAACAGCACCAAGTATAGGTGTTACTCGTTACTATTGGTATAATTATGCTTCGCAATGTAATACAAATCCGAACCAAGTTAAAAAGAGTTATGCTAACATGGTTTTCTTAAATATTAATCCAGCTCAGACACCTGTTAATGCTGGTTTTAGACCAACTACTAATTATAATTACTCTTATAACGCACCAAGAAATGTGGCATTTTATGACGCAAATACAAAATATGACAATCATTTTTACAAACCATATTTTCCACCAGCATCTGTAACAAATAAATATTTTGTTCCTCCTTCAAAACATATG
>Ga0214923_10002509_pt1 | contig 24286 bp, 20 predicted proteins | sample LL1510_MetaG_FD_177993 | JGI IMG/M metagenome (GOLD analysis project Ga0214923, IMG submission 177993) | Freshwater microbial communities from Lake Lanier, Atlanta, Georgia, United States - LL-1510 | ecosystem: Environmental > Aquatic > Freshwater > Lake | place: USA: Georgia | collected...
TGAAGTTTCTTGCCCAAGTTTCCCAGCCGCTCTTGCTGCTTATTACTTAATTTTGCCTAGCGAGGCTTCAAGTAATTTAGCTAAGTTCGACGGAATTCGATTCGGAAACCGTGTTGGCGATGATGGTACGAAGTCGGTTGAGCAGGTTATGAGTGAAACTCGCGCTGCTGGATTTGGTTCGGAAGTAATTCGCCGAATCATCTTGGGAACTTACGCACTTTCAGCCGGCTATTACGACGCTTACTACGGTCAGGCACAAAAAGTTAGAACCTTAATTAAGCAAGATTTTGATGCTGCCTTTGCCAAAGTTGATGTTTTGATTTCACCAACAGCGCCAACAACTGCCTTCAAGATTGGCGAGAAGCTAGATGATCCGTTAGCGATGTATCTAAATGACGTTGCAACGATTCCGGTAAACATGGCTGGCTTGCCAGGTATGTCACTCCCAATCGGTCTGGCTCCGGAAGATAACTTGCCAGTTGGATTGCAGATCATTGCGCCAGCTATGGCCGATGATCGCCTTTACAACGTTGGCGCTGCAATCGAACGTGAATTGCTAGCCAAGTGGGGCGGCTCAATCCTAGGTATGGCTCCAGAGTTGGCAGGTGCGTAATGGCTGAAGCAATCATGAATTACGACGAAGCAATCTCCAAGTTTGATCCAGTTTTGGGATTGGAAGTTCACGTTGAACTCGGCACAAACACAAAGATGTTCTGTGGATGTTCGACTGTTTTCGGCGCTCCACCAAATACCCAAGTTTGCCCAGTCTGCCTTGGATTACCTGGCGCATTGCCAGCCCTAAACAAAATTGGTGTTGAATCTGCAATTCGTATCGGCCTTGCACTTAACTGTGAGATTGCTGAATGGTGCCGCTTTGCCCGTAAGAACTATTTCTATCCTGACATGCCAAAGAACTTCCAGACTTCGCAATACGACGAACCAATTGCGTTCGAAGGTTACTTGGACGTTGAGATCGACACAGATGAAGGTCGCAAGACTTTCCGAGTTCCTATTGAGCGCGCTCACATGGAAGAAGACACCGGCAAAAACTCTCACGTTGGTGGCGCAACTGGTCGTATTCACGGCGCTGATTATTCGCTCGTAGATTACAACCGCGCTGGTATTCCGCTAATTGAAATTGTTACTAAGCCAATTACCGGCACAGGCAAGTATGCGCCAGAAGTTGCAAAGGCCTACGTAGCTGCGCTTCGCGACATTCTTCGTGGCCTTGGCGTTTCTGACGTAAAGATGGAACAGGGCTCACTTCGCTGTGACGTTAACTTGTCACTACGTGAGACACCAGAATCTAAACTTGGAACTCGATCTGAAACTAAAAATGTGAACTCACTTCGCTCGGTTGAGCGAGCAGTTCGTTATGAAGTAACTCGTCACGCAGCCAGACTTGCTGGCGGCGAAAGCATTGTGCAGGAAACTCGTCACTGGCATGAAGACACTGGAATTTCAACCTCTGGTCGCGCAAAGTCAGATGCTGAAGATTACCGATACTTCCCAGAACCAGACTTGTTACCGATTGCGCCATCACGTGAATGGGTTGAAGAACTTCGCGCTGCACTTCCAGAGAATCCTGCAGTTCGCCGGGCACGCTTGGTCGCAGACTGGGGCTTAAGCGAAATCGATATGAATACTGTCGTTAACTCGGGAGCTTTGGATCTAATCGTTGAAGCCGTCGATGCTGGTGTTGAACCTGCAGCGGCTCGTAAGTGGTGGACTGGTGAACTATCTCGAATTGCAAATGATCGCGGTATTGAACTGGAAGAAGTACCAGTAACACCCGCACATCTAAAGCGTCTTGAAGAGTTGATCGCATCTGGATCGCTCAATGACAAGTTGGCACGACAAGCCCTCGAAGGAGTAATTGCCGGCGAAGGGGACATCGATTCAATCGTGGCAGCTCGCGGTCTAGCAGTTGTATCTGATGACGGTCCATTGCTTGCAGCCATTGATGAAGCTTTAGCTGCAGATCCTGCTGTCGCGGAAACCATTAAGTCTGGCAAGCTTGCTGCGGCTGGTTCAGTAGTTGGCGCGGTTATGAAAGCAACTCGAGGTCAAGCTGATGCAGCTCGCGTTCGGGAATTGCTATTCGAAAAACTTGGCGTTTCTGAATAGTTAGCAAACTCAGTTAACGAATAAAACTTGGGCGGAAATCGCCTAAATCTAAAACCCGTTCGATGATTGCCATCGCTCTAACCAATCCTTTTTCGTCATTTGCCCGGGCCGCCACACCAAGGCCAACAGGTAAGCCATCCACTAGACCCATTGGCAAAGAACCAAGTGGCCAACCCGCAATTGCAGGAGCGTGTGTCATCCAACCAGCGTTACTGAAGTCATCGCCATGCCCAAGAGTAGAAACCCAAGCAGGCGCATAAGGAATTCCAATGATCACATCGACATCAGCAAATGCGGGGGACAGCACCTGATTAATTGCCCAATCCAAGTTTCGTTCCCGAGCAGCTTTGTAAACATCGTTTCTACCACCAGAGGCAAGCGCAAGATCAAAATACTCTTGCGCAAAGTGCGCCATCTCAATTTCTGAATTCTGCCTATTGAATTCCACAACATCAGCAAGTGACTTAACGCCATCACCAGGGCGACTACTCAAGTATGCCGATAGGTCCTCAACAAGTTCGTGAAAGAGTACGACTCCTTCATCATCACCGGCTTGCTCAGGCATTTCTTCAATTACGACTTCAACTAATTCAATTCCAGCACCGGCAAGTTTTGCTAATGAGTCTTCAAATAATTTGTTGGCACCGTCATCACTAGTCAACCAAGCACGAACTAAACCGATTCGAAGTGGTTCATCGTTATTGCATAAATCAACTAAGCCCGTTTGTCCGCTCAATACTTCAAGCAACAAAGCCGCATCTTCGACACTTCTTGCAATCGGACCTGGTACATCTTGACTTGAACTAATCGGTATGACGCCAGTTGTTGATACTGAGCCGACTGTTGGCTTTATGCCAACGACACCATTTAATGAGGCAGGACAAACGATTGACCCATCGGTTTCGGTCCCAACTGCAAATGGGATCAAACCCGCAGCAACTGCTGCACCGGAACCTGAGGATGATCCACCCGCACTGTGTTTATAGTTCCAAGGATTTGCGGTTAGACCTCCCACTGCAGACCAGCCACTAGTAGATTTTTCAGAACGGATGTTTGCCCATTCTGAAAGATTTGTACTTCCCATAATGATTGCGCCGGCTTTGCGAAGGCGCGAAACGATCTCGGCATCGACTGTCACAGTTCGGCCAGCTAATGCAAGTGAGCCAGCGGTACCTGGTAATCCGATCGCTTGAATGTTGTCTTTGACCAGAACCGGAATTCCGTGCAGCAACCCGGTTGCGTCGTGAGAGTCACAAGCTTCGGCTTGTTGCATTAAGTCAGTTGAAATGGCTAGAACGGATTTCAGGCCACCTTCACAATCGTCGATGGTTTGAATGCGGTGTAGCAGAGTGCTAACCAACTCAACGCTAGTGAAATCGCCAGCCCGACGCCCTTCAACTAAGTCATAGGCTGATGTGAATCCAATATCGGCTGTACTTACGTCGGGGTCAGTCATTCACCTATGGTGGCACATACCTACCGGTTGTTCTTGGCAAATACTAGATTGCCAGAATGGACTTATGAGTCGCCACATTATTGCTCCGGACTGGATCGTCAAAGGTTACGAATTCCCAGCAGATGTTCAAGTTACTGAATCGGACGATCTTGGTGAGGTGCCTACCGACGTATTGGCGAGTGCAGATTTTGTAGTGCTTCCATACGAGGGTTCCTCGCTTTCGATCGAGGAAGCAATTTCTCGAATGACAAATGTGGAGGTCATTCAAACTTTGACTGCAGGTTTCGATAATGTTGCGCCTTTTGTTCCTGCGGATGTAACGCTGTGCAACGCTGCCGGTGTTCACGATGATGCAACATCGGAACTAGCCGTGCTGCTTACCTTGAGCGTGCTTCGAGATATGCCAAGATCTTTCAAAGCCCAGCAAGACCATCATTGGGAAACATATTTTGCGCGCTCACTTGCCGACAAAACCGTATTGCTAATTGGATATGGAAATGTTGGCAAAGCTGCTGAGAAGCGATTGCTTGGCTTTGGGTGCAAAGTTATTCCAGTAGCCAGAACCGCTCGAGACCATGTTCATTCGATTACTGAGTTGCCAAACCTGATTCCATCTGCTGATGTTGTGATGTTGATAGTCCCGAATAATCCGGGAACTGTGAATTTGGTTGACGCTAAATTCCTTGCCAGCATGAAAGACGATTCGATTTTGGTAAATGTGGCCCGAGGCCTTGTCGTCGACACCGATGCACTAGTCGCAGAACTCAAGACTGGCCGAATTAGCGCTGCACTAGATGTGACTGAACCTGAACCACTTCCAGCTGATCACGTACTTTGGTCACTGCCAAATGCCATCATCACTTCTCACAACGGGGGAGAAGGTGATGTGTTTTGGGATCGGGCGCGTACTCGAATCCACAGCCAGTTCGACCTTTGGCTGGCTGGCAAGCCACTCGAGTGCGTGATTACTGAAAATCTGGGTTAGATTTATTACATGCCAAACATGAAGCCTCGAAGTGGACAAGTAACCGACGGTATTGAACGTGCTCCAGCACGCGGAATGCTCCGCGCAGTTGGCATGGGTGACGACGATTGGGTTAAGCCACAGATTGGCATCGCATCGTCGTGGAATGAAATCACTCCTTGCAATCTCTCACTTGAACGCCTAGCCAAGGCATCAAAAGAAGGTGTGTTCAAAGCCGGTGGCTTCCCAATGCAGTTCGGCACAATTTCAGTTTCTGATGGTATTTCCATGGGCCATGAAGGTATGCACTTCTCGCTTGTAAGTCGCGAAATCATTGCTGATTCGGTAGAAGCAGTTATGCAAGCTGAACGCCTTGATGGCATGGTCAACTTTGCTGGTTGTGACAAGTCATTACCTGGCATGTTGATGGCTGCAGCTCGCTTGGATGTTGCAAGTGTTTTCGTATATGCGGGATCAATTCTTCCGGGCAATGTAACTCTTTCCGATGGCAGCAATCGTGACGTGACAATCATTGACGCTTTCGAAGCTGTTGGTGCGTGTGCTCGTGGACTGATGAGCGAAGAAGATGTAGATCGTATTGAACGAGCTATTTGTCCAGGTGAAGGTGCCTGTGGCGGTATGTACACCGCCAACACAATGGCATCTGCTGCTGAAGCAATGGGCATGTCATTGCCGGGCTCTGCTGCACCACCAGCTGTAGATCGTCGTCGAGATGGATTTGCAATTGCATCAGGTGAAGCAGTTGTTAATTTAATTGCGCAAGGAATCACAACTCGCGACATCATTACTAAGCAGTCTCTTGAAAATGCGATTGCAATTGTGATGGCCTTCGGTGGTTCAACAAACGCAGTACTTCACTTACTTGCAATCGCACACGAGGCAAAAGTTGATTTGCACCTTGAAGACTTCCATCGAATTGGCTCCAAGGTTCCATTGCTCGCTGACGTAAAGCCATTTGGTCGCTATGTAATGAGTGACGTTGATCGTGTGGGTGGCGTGCCAGTTGTAATGCGTGCACTTCTTGATGCAGGACTTATGAATGGCGACTGCCTAACAGTGACCGGCAAGACCATGGCAGAAAATTTGGCTGATCTAGATTCACCAGATCCTGATGGAGACATCGTGCACGCTATGAACAACCCAATGGGTGGCACTGGTGGCATCTCAATTTTGGGTGGATCACTTGCACCTGAAGGTGCGGTTTGTAAAACGGCTGGAATTCCAGTTGACGTCTTTGAAGGTCCAGCAAAAGTTTATGAACGCGAACGCGGTGCAATGGATGCTCTAGAAAGTGGTGACATTCAGGCCGGTGATGTTGTAATCATTCGTTATGAAGGACCAAAGGGTGGTCCGGGTATGCGCGAGATGCTTATGATCACGGGTGCAATTAAGGGTGCTGGACTGGGCAAAGAAGTCATGCTCATTACCGACGGTCGATTCAGTGGTGGAACTACTGGTCTTTGCATTGGGCATGTGGCACCGGAAGCTGTCGATGGTGGTCCAATTGCTTTTGTTGAGCATGGTGACAAAGTTCGCATCAACATCAGTGAACGAACCTTAGATTTGCTCGTCGACGAGTCAGTTCTAGTTGAACGACGAAAGAACTTTAAGCCAGTACCGCACAAATACGATCGTGGTGTTCTTGCGAAGTACGCAAAGCTGGTCGGCTCAGCCAGCAATGGCGCAGTCTGCGACTAACTAACTTGGCTCAAGATTTAACACTTGACTTAAGAAACGCTAACTCGACCAGCTTCTAGACGCGCTACTGGAACTCTAAATGGTGAGCACGACACATAATCGAGTCCAACGTCATGGAAGAACCTGATGGACTCTGGGTCGCCACCATGTTCACCGCAAACACCAAGTTTGATATCAGGGCGTGTGGCTCGGCCCTTTTCCACGGCAATCTTTATTAATGCACCAACGCCGTCAACATCAAGTGATTCAAACGGTGAAACTGTGAAGATGCCACGATCTAAGTAAGTTGCAAAGAACGAAGCCTCTACGTCATCGCGGCTAAAGCCCCAAGTTGTTTGGGTCAAATCATTCGTACCAAATGAAAAGAATTCGGCTGCTTCAGCAATTCGCTGTGCGGTTAACGCAGCTCTCGGTAGCTCAATCATGGTTCCGATTAAGAATGGCAGATCAATATTTTCTTCTTGAGCGATTTCCGCAAGCAAGACATCCATCTCATCGCGTATCAAGTGAAGTTCCATCACAGAGCCAACAAGTGGGATCATAATTTCAACTTTTGGATTACCGCCAGCACGTAGTCGAGTGATTGCAGCTTGTGCGATGGCGCGAACTTGCATTGGGAACAAACCCGGAACCACAAGGCCTAGACGTACACCACGTAGTCCAAGCATCGGATTGGATTCATGCAATCGGTCAACTGCGCTCAGGAGCAATTCCTGGCGCGAGACATCTTGATTGCGTTCTTTACCCAAGGCAACTTCGACCATTAAGTCAGTTCGGTCAGGTAAGAACTCATGCAGAGGAGGATCAAGCAGACGAACCGTTACTGGCAATGAATCCATTTCTGTAAAAATCTCTTCAAAATCTTTTTGCTGCATCGGCAGAAGTGCATCAAGCGCAGCATTTCTTTCAGCTGGAGATTCTGCCAAAATCACGCGCTCAATCAAAACTCGACGATCGCCTAGGAACATATGTTCAGTTCGACACAGGCCGATTCCTTCGGCACCAAGATTTCTAGCCCACTTCGAATCCTCTGACGTATCAGCGTTAGTGCGGACCTTCAAGCGTCTTACTGAGTCTGCATGCTTCAAAATTCGGTCTACGGCGGTAACTAGTGCAGCAATCTCTTCACCTTCAGTGGCAATGGCATCTTCAAGGCCATTTTCAAGGTAGTTCGAAACTGGCGAAGGTACAACGGCTAACTCACCTAGATAAACGTTGCCATTTGAGCCATCAATTGAAATCATGTCACCTTCGTTAATGACAAGATTTCCGATTGTGGCCGTGCGCTCGGCATGAGAAACATCGATAGCATCCGCACCGCAGACACAAGTTTTACCCATGCCGCGTGCAACAACCGCTGCATGGGAAGTCTTGCCACCGCGGGCTGTCAGGATTCCAGTTGCCGCGATCATGCCTTCAAGATCATCTGGATTAGTTTCCCGCCTTACTAAAACCACTCGTTCGCCGTTTTCTGCCCACTTAACTGCAGTGGCGGAATCGAATACTGCTTTTCCAACTGCCGCGCCAGGGGAGGCAGCCATACCGGATGCAACAACTTTGGATGTTGATGCAGAATCAAATTGCGGGAACATTAATTGAGCAAGTTGAGCGCCATTCACTCGTATTAGCGCCTCATCCATCGTGATCAGACTTTCATCAACGAGTTGAGTTGCAATTCGAAATGCTGCCGCTGCGGTGCGCTTGCCAACACGAGTTTGCAGCATCCAAAGTTTGCCTTTTTCAACGGTAAATTCGATGTCGCATAAATCTCGGTAGTGAGTTTCAAGCTTTCGCATGATTTTCATAAGTTCATTAAATGAAGTTGGGTCAGTTCGATTCAATTCATCGAGACTGAAAGTATTGCGGATTCCGGCTACTACATCCTCACCTTGGGCGTTTGGCAAGTAGTCGCCATAAGCACCTGGCTTTCCAGAAGCTGGATCGCGCGTGAAGGCTACACCCGTTCCTGAAGTTTCACCAAGATTTCCAAAAACCATGGAACAGATGTTGACTGCAGTGCCAAGATCGTCAGCAATGCGTTCGCGCCGACGATAAAGCCGAGCCCGTGAGGTATTCCAAGAATTGAAAACTGCTCGAGTAGCTAGATCTAGTTGCTCTCGAGGATCTTGTGGGAAATCCCGGCCACTGTGCTTGCGAATGATTGCTTTAAAAGTTTCAACTACTTCTTTAAGTTGGTCAGCCGTTAAATCTACTTCGGTTGAAACTCCAGCTTTCTCATTTGCAGCATGCAGGGCATCTGCAAAAATTTCACCTTCGATATCCAATACCGTCTTGCCGAACATCTGAATCAACCGGCGGTAGGAGTCCCAAGCAAATCTCTCATTGCTACTTGCCTTAATCAGACCCTTAACGGAATAGTCATTCAAACCAACATTTAAAACGGTCTCCATCATGCCCGGCATAGAAAACTTCGCACCTGAACGAACGCTGACTAGTAATGGATCATCAATATCGCCAAGGCGTTTACCTAGGGCATCTTCAAGCCTGCGAAGCGCCATCGTCACCTCAACGCGTAGTGCGGCAGGCTCTACCCCGGCAACTAGATATTCACGGCAGGCCTCAGTTGAGATAGTGAAGCCAGGAGGGACTGGAAGCCCGAGCTTGGTCATCTCGGCGAGGTTGGCTCCCTTGCCGCCCAGCAGGTCCTTTTGGTCTTTGTCGCCTTCAGAAAAATCGTAAACATACTTAGTCATTACAACTGCCTTCCGACCAACGATTTCCAGCCCAAGAACCGGGATCTCCTGATTCAAAGGTATTGCCAGTAAATCAAGAGCGCCCAGTGGGGATGCCCGATTTGAGCCGAAAAGTCATCTCAATATGTGGACAGCCGTCTCATTGGATGTGACGAGAGTGACTTACACGCGTTATGGTTGGGGAACTATCAACACCTTCATCGGTGGTGGTGATGCAATCGAGGAGCTACAAGCAAATCGGGCGCAACTTCTGTTACGAGCCTCTGGCGCAGAAGGGATGTCACCTAAGACCAGCCAACGATGAGCTTAAATCGAAGCGATCCTTCGGTAGATCAAGGAGTGACGTTATGTCGCAACAAATTACAGGCGCCGAGAGCCTAGTTAAATCTCTAGAACACGCTGATGTCGAAGTTGTTTTCGGTATCCCAGGCGGTGCGATTCTTCCGGTCTATGACCCACTTATGGATTCTCCTTCAGTTCGACACATTTTGGTGCGCCATGAACAAGGTGCAGGTCATGCAGCTGAAGGCTATGCCGCTGCAAGTAATCGCGTCGGCGTTTGTATGGCAACAAGTGGTCCAGGTGCCACAAATTTAGTTACTCCAATTGCTGATGCCCACATGGACTCAGTTCCTATGGTTGCAATCACTGGCCAGGTGCCAAGTGCAGCAATTGGCTCTGATGCTTTTCAAGAAGCAGACATTCGTGGCATCACAATGCCAATCACAAAACATAATTACTTGGTAACGCGAGCTGAAGATATTCCGCGTGCCATTAAAGAAGCGTTTCACCTTGCCAGCACTGGTCGCCCCGGTCCAGTACTTGTCGACATCACCAAAGATGCGCTGCAGGCGAGTGCGGAATTCATTTGGCCAACACACATTGATTTACCTGGCTATAAGCCAACAACAAAGCCTCATGGCCGCCAGATAAAGGAAGCCGCGCGCATGATTGTCGATGCGCACCGACCAGTCTTTTATGTTGGTGGTGGCGTTATTCGTTCTCAGGCCCACCGAGAGCTTAGGCAACTTGCCGAACTTACTGGCATTCCAGTTGTTACAACTTTGATGGCGCGCGGCGCATTCCCAGATTCACATGCTCAGCACATGGGTATGCCAGGTATGCACGGAACTGTTGGCGCAGTTGGCGCATTGCAAAAAGCAGATCTGCTTATCGTTCTTGGTGCCCGCTTTGATGATCGTGTAACTGGAAAGCTGGAATCTTTCTCACCAAAATCAAAAGTCATTCACATTGATATTGATCCGGCCGAAATTGGTAAGAATCGTTACGCAGACATCCCAATTGTTTCTGATGTGCGCGAAGCTATCTCACAGCTTGTTCCTGCAGTTACTGCAGAGTTTGATGCGGGAAATCGTGCAGACCTCACAGCTTGGTGGATCACGCTTAATCACTGGCGCGAAACATATCCACTCGGATATGACCAGCCACAGGACGGAACACTTTCTCCACAGTATGTAATTGAGCGCCTTGGCAAGATTGCTGGACCAGAAGCAATTTATGCCGCAGGCGTAGGTCAGCATCAGATGTGGGCTGCGCAATTTATTGGATATGAAAATCCAAACACTTGGTTAAACAGTGGTGGCTTGGGAACCATGGGTTACTCAATCCCGGCAGCAATGGGTGCCAAAGTTGGCGCACCAGACAAAACGGTTTGGGCAATTGATGGCGATGGCTGTTTCCAGATGACTAATCAAGAACTAGCGACTTGCACAATCAATGACATTCCAATCAAGGTGGCACTTATCAATAACGCGTCACTTGGCATGGTTCGTCAGTGGCAAAACTTGTTCTACAACGAGCGCTACAGCAATACAGATTTGCATTCACATTCGGTTCCAGACTTTGTAAAGCTGGCAGATGCTTATGGTTGTCACGGCATCCGGGTGTCGACTGCAGAAGAAGTGGACAAAGCCATTGAGCGGTCAATGGAAATCAATGACGCGCCAGTGGTAATCGATTTCCAAGTTCATCGCGATGCAATGGTTTGGCCAATGGTTGCTGCCGGTACCGGAAATGATGAAATTCAATTTGCGCGAGATCTGGCTCCACAATGGGAAAGAGGGGATGACTAAACATGGCTCGTCATACTCTTTCAATTTTGGTGCAGGACCAACCAGGTGTACTTGCGCGAATTTCCGCACTTTTTTCTCGTCGCGGATACAACATTGAATCTTTGGCAGTAGGCACAACCGAAACCGAAGGTGTTTCTCGCATGACAGTTGTGGTCAATGTTGACCAGCATGCCCTTGAACAAGTAACAAAACAGTTAAACAAGTTGATCAATGTACTAAAGATCGTTGAACTTGATGACAGTACTGCAATTGCTCGAGAGCTAATGCTGATTAAGGTCAAAGCTGATGATCATTCCCGCACTAAGGTTCTGGAACTCGTTGAGCTTTTCCGCGCCAAAGTTGTTGACGTTAGCGGAGACGCAGTAACTATCGAGGCCACTGGTTCCATAGACAAACTAGAGGCATTCCTCAATGTCCTAGCCCCTCATGGAATCAAGGAAATCGTGCAGTCTGGCGTAGTGGCACTTGCCCGCGGCGGCCGCTCAATTGCTGACCGTGCCAACAAGAATTCCGAACGTTCTATCTAGAAATTCACACAATCCAAAGAATCTGACAGACTTACCAAACTAGCGAAATAGGAGAGCCCAGTGGCCGAATTGTTTTATGAAGATGATGCAGACCTTTCAATTATTCAAGGTCGCAAAGTAGCCGTTATTGGTTACGGCAGCCAGGGCCATGCCCATGCACTTAGCTTGCGCGACAGTGGCGTCGACGTTCGCGTCGGTCTTGCTGATGGCTCAAAGAGCAAAGCAAAAGCTGAATCCGAAGGACTACGCGTTGTAGATCCAGCAACTGCAGCAGCTGAAGCTGATGTAATCATGATGCTGGTTCCAGATCACGTAGCTCGCAAGGTATACGCCGCATCAGTAGAACCAAACCTAAAAGCTGGCGACGCTCTGTTCTTCGCACACGGCTTTAACATCCGCTTTGGATACATCACACCTCCAGCAAACGTAGATGTCTGCATGGTTGCTCCTAAGGGTCCAGGACACTTAGTTCGACGCGAGTATGTAGCCGGTCGTGGCGTTCCTGCCATTGTTGCTGTTGAACAAGATGCCTCAGGCAGTGCTTGGGCGCTAGCGCTTTCATATGCAGCAGGTATCGGCGCACTTCGCGCTGGTGGCATCAAGACAACTTTCACCGAAGAAACTGAAACCGATCTATTTGGTGAGCAAGCCGTACTTTGTGGTGGCGCCTCTGCACTAGTCCAAGCAGGTTATGAAACTCTTGTTGAAGCTGGCTACCAGCCAGAAGTTGCTTACTTCGAGTGCTTGCACGAGTTGAAGCTAATTGTCGACTTGATGTACGAAGGTGGAATTGCCAAGCAGCGTTGGAGCGTTTCCGACACTGCTGAATACGGCGACTATGTTTCCGGTCCACGTATCATCAATGCTGCAGTTAAAGCAGAAATGAAAGCTGTGCTAACTGACATTCAGCAGGGCAAGTTTGCTCAGCGCTTTATTGATGACCAGGATGCCGGCGCACCAGAATTCAAGTCGCTTCGCGCTAAAGCAGAACAGCATCCAATTGAAGGTGTTGGCCGCGACCTACGTAAGTTGATGTCATGGGTTAAGATCGGTGACAACGACTACGTTGAAGGTACTGCAGGACGTTAAGTAATAATGCTTGCGATACAGGTAGATCAGCCCGGTGGACCAGAGGTCCTAAAGGTAGCTGATCTACCTGTTCCAGTTTGTGGCCCAGATCAACTCATAGTTGAGTTGGCATTTAGCGGTGTTAACTTCATTGACATTTATCAGCGTCAAGGTATTTACCCAATGCCTAGCCCGTATGTTCCAGGACTTGAAGGCAGCGGCGTTGTCACCGAGGTCGGTTCAGCAGTAACTGGCTTTACTGTTGGTGACAAAGTTGCTTGGCCATCCTCATTAGGAAGCTACTCCCAAGTTCATGCCGTTGATGCGACCTCTGTCGTGAAAGTTCCAGACGGTGTATCGCTGGACGTTGCTTGTGCCGCTATGTTGCAAGGGATGACGGCACACTACTTAATTACTTCACTGTTTGAAGTGAAACCAGGGGATACAGCTTTGGTTCATGCCGCAGCTGGTGGAGTTGGACAGCTGCTTTGCCAAATGATTTCTAATCGTGGCGCAACTGTTATTGGCACTGCATCAACAGCGGAAAAAGCAGAAATTGCTCGCCAAGCAGGTGCTAGCCATGTGATTCGCTACGACTCCGAAGATGTAGCAGCGAAAGCCAAAGAACTAACTAACGGAATCGGCGTAGACGTTGTGTATGACGGTGTTGGATTAGCAACATTTGATGGCAGCCTGGCATCTCTAAAGCGTCGCGGCATGATGGCACTTTTTGGCGGCGCAAGTGGCATGGTTCCACCGTTTGATCTTCAGGCACTAAGTCGAATGGGTTCACTATTTGTTACTCGTCCAACTTTGGCAGATTACATTGTTGGTCCAGGGGAAATGCAGTGGCGAGCAGACGAGATCTTTGCTGAGCACCTTGCTGGCAAATTGAATTTTGCAATTGGCGAAATTTATTCATTACCGGATTCTAAAGAAGCACACACGGATTTAGCAGCACGTAAAACCACGGGAAAACTCTTACTAGTCGCCAAATAGTGATATTTTCTAGTGGCCATAAACCCAGATAGGCTTTGAAGATGCCGGCCGCACTTGTAACTGGAACATTTAATCCACCGCACATGGGTCATGTGAAGCTCATTAAAGCTGCGATTGAAAAACGTGATCACGTTGTCGTAGTTGTTTTAGCTGCACCACATGATCGATTGCCTGCTAATGACCGGGCTAGAGCACTTCTGCAGGATTGCGTTGCTGAGGGTGTTCATGAATCGGCAATGACAATTGTGCATGGCTATGAATCAACACCATATGATCCAGGTAATAGTGCAGTTGCTAAATCCAACGCCCGCGTAATCGAAGCCCACTTGCGTCACACCCCACCTGTTGATCTATTAGTTACTTCAGAAACCAATGGCGATGAGTTTGCCAAGCTTTTAGGTCTGCATCATCACAGCTTTGATCCAGAGCGAACCCAGGTTCCAGTTTCGTCAACTCAAATTCGCGAGGACCTAATCAGTAACTGGCATTTACTTGGTCCAGGTTCCCGAGAGCTTTTAGCCATTCGCGCAGTATTTATCGGCGCTGAATCAACTGGTACCACGACAACAACATTGGCAGTTCAAGCTGAATTAATGAAGCGCCAAGGAAACTTTTCCACCACGAACTGGATTCGTGAGTATGGTCGCGATCTAACTATGCGAAAAAAAGAACAAGCTGAAGCTATGGGATTAAGTGAGTATGCAGTTCCTTGGACCACGAATGACTTTGTCGAAATCGCTATCGTGCAACAACAACTTGAAGATGTCGCAGCCCGTACTGGTGGACCAGTTGTTTGTTGTGACACTGATGTATTTGCCACCATTATTTGGGAACGCCGATACCTAGGGGAAAAAGCAGCCCTGCCAATGCCAACAGATTCACAAAATCGCATCTATTTTGTGACGCAACCTGATGGTGTCCCATTTGTCCAAGACAAAATCCGAGACTCTGAAAACCTGCGAGTATCTATGACTCGAGAGTTTGAAGATGACTTGATCAGTACTGGCAGGTCTTGGATGGCACTTGATGGCTCTGTTGAAACCAGAGTGGAACTTGCCCTAAAAGCAATCGATGCTGCTATGGCTCAAGCCTTTGATTTTCACGTTCACTAGATTTACTGTTCCTGCCTTAGGCAAGGTTTCGAAAGCCTAAACTTGGTCTCATGCGATCAATCAAAACAATCCACGTAGTTAGTTGCCATGCTGAGGGTGAAGTTGGTGACGTAATTGTTGGTGGCGTAAACCCACCCCCAGGCGAAACTTTGTACGACCAATCTCGGTTCATTGCAACCGACAATGAGCTCCGCCAGTTTGTTTTGAATGAACCGCGTGGTGGCGTTTTTCGGCACGTAAACATGCTGGTGCCACCAAAGGATCCAAGAGCCGCAGTCGGATTCATCATCATGGAACCAGAAGATACTCCGTTGATGTCAGGCTCGAACTCAATGTGTGTGGCAACGGTGGTTTTGGAAACAGGAATTGTTCCAATGGTTGAACCAGAGACACATTTCTTCATGGAAGCTCCCGCTGGTTTAGTTGAAGTTTTTGCAACTTGCAAAGATGGTAAAGCGACCCAAATTAAAGTTCACAATGTTCCAGCATTCGCGGCAACTTTGGACACCAAATTAGAGGTGCCTGGCTTAGGAACTTTGACAGTTGATACCGCTTGGGGCGGCGACAGCTTCGTAATTGTTAATGCAAAAGATTTAGGATTCTCACTAGATCCAAGTGAAGCGCGCGATCTTGCAGTTATGGGTATTGGAATTACTAAGGCAGCAAACGAACAATTAACTTTCACTCACCCAACAATAAGCGGCTGGACACATTTTTCGTTCTGCCAAATGGCCATGCCAGTGTTCGAGGAAAACGGTGTATTGATAAGTCACAACGCAGTGGCAGTTCAGCCGGGAAAAATCGATCGCTCACCAACTGGCACTGGTGTTTCAGCTCGTATGGCAGTCTTGCATGCTCGTGGTGTTATGAAATTAGGCGATCGAATCCGCGGACGTTCAATTATTGGATCGCATTTTGAAGGCCGGATCGAACAAGAAGTAATGATCGGTGATAAGTCAGGCATCATTCCATCTATTGCCGGTCAAGCATGGCTAACGGGAACCCATCAACACATGCTAGATCCAACCGATCCATACCCACATGGCTACATTGTCAGTGATACTTGGCCGCGAATCGGTAAAGATTAACTCCTAACATGTCGAAATCTCCAACAATTGCACACTTAGATTTTTCAGAGACTGGATTTTCAATCCGATCTGATCAAGTTATGCAAGCACGCGAGCAGCATTGGTATGCAACGACGAATTTCGGGATCGCAATTCTGCGTTATGAAGATTCCAATGCCTTGCTGAAGGACAAGCGTCTCTATCAAGGAACCCGCAGGTGGCCCTCGCATTTTGATATTACGGATGGCCTGCTAGCCAAGTGGTGGCCCGACATCATGCTCAGCATTGAAGGTGAAGATCACCTTCGACTCCGCAAGTTATCTGGCCCAGCATTTTCCCCAAAAGTACTTGAACCACTGATTCCAACTTTTTCTGATCTTGCCCATGAGTTAATCGATGGATTTTGTGAACGAGGAACCGCAGAGTTCATGAGCGAGTTTGCCGAAGCTTATTCAGCTCGAGTGATTACTGGCCTCTTAGGTATTGATAAATCGCAGTGGCGAGAGATTGCAGACCTGGCAACTGAGCTTGGTTACGTCTTTAGTGTCACCATTAAGGATGATCTAGAAGTAATCGAACACGGCTTGTCTGGATTGTTGGACATTTCTAAATCGTTGATTCAGAGTCGCCAAGGAACTGATAGCGATGATTTTGTTGGTGCTCTTATCAGGGCAAATTCAGATGGTAAGAAGATAACTGATCATGAGTTGTTAATGCTGGTAAGTTTCATAATCTTTGCTGGCTTTGATACCACGCGAAATCAAATTGGATTGGGACTACAAACGTTTTCTAGCCACATGGACCAGTGGCAAAATTTAGGCAAAAATCCTGAACTTGGTCGAAGTGCAGTAGAAGAAGTAATGCGAGTTAACCCAACTATCACATGGGTCAGCCGCGAGGCCTCGGTTGATGTTGAGTACAAGGATCTGGTAATTCCGCAAGGCAAAACGATCCACCTGTTAACAATTCCTTCCGGCAGCGATCCACGTCGGTTCGAAAAAGTGGAGTTCGACATAACCGCTCAAAGGCCACCTCACTTTGGATTTGGGGGCGGCATGCATCATTGCCTAGGTCATTATGTTGCCCGCCTTGATATGGCTGAAGCATATAAGGCACTTGCCGAACGGATACCTGATTTCGAAATTCTTTCTGGCGCTACTTATCTTCCAGACAGTGGCAATACCGGTCCGATTGAACTGCCCATTAAGTTCACGCCTTCAGGTCGCAGGTCCTGATGACTGAAAAACCAAAAGCGCCGCCAAAACTCAAATCAATCAAATCAATTCAAAAGTATTTGGCCACGCAAGATAAGCGACTTGGTAGGTTTCTGGAGAATGCTCCGCTTTATCCAGTATCAAAAGAGCCAGCGCACAATTCTCATTTTGAAACCATCGTTTTCGCCGTGATTGGACAACAGCTTTCTGGCAAAGCAGCTGACACAATCACCCACCGGTTAATTGCTAAAACTGGGTCACCGGTCAAACCGGCGAAGCTTCTTAAGTTAGGTCATCTTGAGTTGCGTGAAGTTGGTCTAAGTAATGCCAAAGCTCGGACAATCTTGGAATTAAGTGATGCAGTAGTTAAAGGCTTTGACTTGGAATCAGTAGATGAGTTACCCGACGACGAAATCGTTAAGCAACTCACGCAGTTCTGGGGGATTGGTCGCTGGACTGTTGAAATGTTCATGATGTTTCGACTGGGCCGATTAGATGTTTGGCCAATTGGAGATTTAGGAGTCCGTCGCGGCTGGGGAATTATTCAAGGCCTGGGATACACACCTACTGAAAAAGAAGTTATTGGAGTCACCGACCACCTATCGCCGTACCGGAGCGTGGTCGCTTGGCATTGCTGGCGCGCAACTGATGAAGAACCAGACTTCTGGTAATCGCTTCCTGCTAATTCTTCGCAGTCTTCATTCTTTGATTTCATCTAGAATCAGAGCATGTCCAAGCCTGTTGTTCTAATTGCCGAAGAACTTTCGCCAGCCACAGTTGCAGTACTTGGTGATCAATTTGAAATTCGTAACTGTGATGGAGCTAATCGTCCAGATCTTCTCAGCAACTTGGCAACTGCAAATGCAGTGCTGATTCGTTCGGCTACCAAGATGGATGCTGAGGCGATTACTGCCGCACCAAACTTGAAGATAATTGCGCGCGCTGGTGTCGGCCTGGACAATGTTGATGTCCCAGCTGCAACGGCTGCCGGAGTGCTAGTTGTTAACGCTCCAACGAGCAACATCGTCTCAGCTGCCGAACTTGCAGTCTCGTTACTAATTGCAGTTGCAAGGAATGTTGTGCCAGCGAATTTAGCTTTAAAGAATGGCCAATGGAAGCGCTCGCAATTTGGGGGAGTAGAACTTCAAGGTAAAACTGTTGGAATCATCGGAATGGGCAAAATCGGAATGCTAGTTGCCCAAAGACTTGCAGGTTTTGATATGAAGTTCGTGGCTTACGATCCGTACGTCAAAACTGCACCTACCGATGGACCAGAAATCAAAATGGTTTCACTTGATGAGCTATTGGACAGATCCGATTTTGTGACGATTCACATTCCAAAGACTCCGGAAACCCAAGGTTTAATCGATGCGGATGCACTGGCAAAAATGAAGTCCACAGCGTTCGTAATTAACGCCGCAAGAGGTGGAGTTCTGGATGAGTCCGCATTATTCGAGGCCCTGAAATCCGGAACAATTGCAGGTGCTGGGCTAGATGTTTATGCAACTGAACCTTGTACGGATTCGCCATTATTTGCATTAGACAACGTGGTTGCCACGCCACACTTAGGTGCATCAACTGAAGAGGCACAAGAAAAAGCCGGCATAGCGGTGGCTGAATCTGTAGTTGCTGCATTTGCTGGCATCGAAGTACCAGGCGCAGTCAACGCAAAAGAGATTTCTTAGCTAGATAACTAATTAGCTAGTTAGCCCAACGCGGAATAGCTCAACCATCTCGTCAATTTCTGCCTCAGTAGTGCTTAGTGGTGGTGCTACCTGAAGCGCGCCGCCCCAAATTGCTCGAGAAATGACGCCAGCGTCGCGACACTTGGCATACATTGCGGGAGCGATATTTGGATCAGCCATTTGGATACCACCTAAGAAGCCAACACCGGTTCGAACTTCGCTGACAACGTCGAGGTCTTCCAAGGTGCGCAAGGCGCTAGCAAACTTATCTTCCAATCGAGCCACATGTGCCGGAAGGTTTTCCCGCATCATGATTTTGATGTTTGCCACACCAGCAGCAGCAGCTGTTGCGTGACCACCGTAGGTGTAACCGTGGCGCCAGACACCGGCACTCGGAGCATAGAACGATTCCCAAACTGAAGGAGCAGCAATTACTGCGCCCATTGGCGCGTAACCGGAAGTTAATCCTTTAGCCACGGTAATCAAATCTGGAGCTAAGCCATACCGAGTTGAAGCAAACCAATCGCCACAACGACCAAACCCATTGATTACTTCATCAGCAACGAAAAGAATGTTGCGCTCAGCACAAGCCTTACGGACAGTCTGTAGGTATAAATCGGGTGGAATGCGCACACCACCGGCGCCTTGAATTGGTTCACAAAAGAAAGCCGCGATATTTTCTTCACCGATGCGATCAATTGTTGCGATCATTTCTTCGGCGTCATCCCAAGGAACGCGAACCACGTCTTCTACCAATTCAGAGTAACCATCATTGTTAGGTGGGATACCTGCAATGGAAGTACCGCCAGCATGCATGCCGTGATAACCGTTTTCCCTAAACACGATTACCTTCTTGGCAGGCTTACCTTGCAAGGTCCAAAACCGTCGTGACATCTTTAACGCAGTATCGATACTGTCACTGCCACCTGAGGTGAAGAATATTTTTGAATCTGGCACTGGTGATAGGGATGCCACTAAATCGGCAAGTTCAATAGTTGGCGCCGTAGTGCATTCACCAAATGAGGAATACGAAGCGATGTTTCCGGCCTGTGCAGCCATGGCTTCGCCAATTTCCTTTCGACCATGTCCAACATTCATGTACCAGAGTGCGCCCGCAGCATCGAAGTACTTCTTTCCGCCGTCATCCCAAATCCAAGATCCTTCACCTTTGGTAATTACCAAGGGACCATTGTTTGAAATAGCGTGCATATCGGCGAATCCGTGCCAGAAAGCGTTTGACATATCTACTCCTTCGAAGTTCTTCCAGAATACCGATTTACCTTTGTGTTGTGGCATAGTTAGCGCATGATTTCTTGGCCGATTAGTGAGCCAGTGCTGGTGGATAATGCGCTAATGCTGCGCCCATGGCACCTGGACGACGTTGATAGCGTTCACGAAATTTGCCAGGATCCAGCAATTCAAGAGTTCACTACCGTTCCGGTGCCATATACAAAAGAAATAGCAGAGCATTGGATTCGTACTTCACCACTAAAGTATTTGGAGCGAGAAAAGATTTCATTAGCCGGAGTTCGCAGCGGTGAGATTGCTCTCTCCGTTAGTTTGCACAGCATCCATGAGTTCGACCATGTAGGTGAAATTGGTTATTGGGTTAGTCCACAAGCTCGAGGCGAAGGCTTGGCCACGCACGCTGTGGAAATGTTGACTGACTTTGCATTCGCGATTGGATTTCGCAGGATAACGGCAATCACGTTGCCAGAAAATCTGGCATCACAAAAGACTTTGCTAAATGCTGGCTTTGAGTTAGAAACAGTTTTGCGCGATGGAATGACTCGACGTGATGGAACTCAAACAAATTCGGTCTTGTTTTCGAAATTTCCAAAAGTGAAAATTGCAGATTAACCCGCGACTATGTCGCCTTCAGCTCGGCTGACTTCAACGCCAAGTCCTTCAAGATAAGCCTGCGCAGCATCGAGGTCAGCTGTCTCACCTTTGAACTCCACAATCATCCAGCCAAAGTGATTCTCAATAGCTGCTCGGCGAATGCTTGGAATTACATTGAAGTCTTTAACCACGTGATAGATCACTGGCTCGGCAACTTGAGCTTCCGGAAAAGTTAGTCGAAGGTGACGGCTGATCATGCGGAGATCTCCTTATTGCGTTCGGCTCGATTTACTGCTGACACTACAGCCTTAAGAGATGAGGTCACGATCGAGGAGTCGATTCCAACGCCCCAAAGCATTTGCCCCTCAACTGCACATTCAACATACGACGCAGCTTGAGCATCACCGCCACTGCTCATTGCATGCTCATGGTAATCAAGTACGCGAACGTCGACTCCAACTTGAGCCATCGCATTACAAAAAGCCGCAATCGGACCATTGCCAACGCCTTCAACTTCGACATCAGCGGAAGTTTTATCACTCATTGCAACTTTCACGCGAGTGTCACCCTCGACATCGCTATCAACGGCCACAGTCTTTAGTTTGAAGCGACCCCATGGACTTTCAGGATTTGGCAAATACTCGTCCTGGAAGTAATTCCACATTTGTGCCGGAGTTACTTCGCCACCCTCGGTGTCGGTGTGAGTCTGAATAACAGCACTGAATTCAATTTGCAGACGTCGGGGAAGTTCCAACTTATTTTCGGTGCGCATTATGTATGCAACACCACCCTTGCCGGATTGTGAGTTAACTCGAATAACTGCTTCGTAACTACGTCCGACATCTTTTGGATCAATCGGCAAGTACGGCACATTCCAGGTGAACTTATCGACTTCAACACCAGCAGCTTTAGCATCCTGCTTCATGATGTTTAAGCCCTTATTGATTGCATCTTGATGTGAACCAGAAAACGCAGTGAATACCAAATCGCCACCGTATGGATGACGTTCTGGAACTGGAAGCTGATTGCAGTATTCAACAGTTCGGCGGATCTCATCGATGTTGCTGAAATTGATTTGCGGATCAATACCTTGACTGAACAAGTTCATACCAAGTGTTACTAGGCAAACGTTTCCAGTTCGCTCACCGTTACCGAATAGGCAGCCTTCGATTCGATCGGCACCGGCCATGTAACCAAGCTCGGCAGCAGCAACACCAGTGCCACGGTCATTGTGCGGGTGAAGTGATATCACGATGGAATCGCGGTAGTTCAGCTTGCGACCCATGTACTCAATGCTGTCGGCATAAACATTCGGAGTTGCCATCTCAACAGTTGCCGGCAAGTTAACAATTACTTTGCGATCTGGCGTTGGCTTCCAAACATCGTTAACTGCATTTACAACTTCGATTGCGTAATCAAGTTCCGTACCGGTAAACGATTCAGGGGAGTACTCGAAATAAACTTCAGTACCTTCGATTTGTTCGGCGTACTTCAAGCAAAGTTCAGCGCCGCGAACTGCAATTTCCTTGATTCCTTCTTTGTCCAGATCAAAGACAACACGACGCTGCAAAGTAGATGTGGAGTTATAAAGATGAACGATTGCTTGTGGTGCTCCTTGAATAGCTTCAAAGGTTCGTTCAATCAAATGCTCACGCGCTTGCGTCAAAACCTGAATTACAACATCATCAGGAATCAAATTTTCATCGATCAGCATTCGCACAAAATCAAAATCTGTCTGACTTGCTGATGGAAAACCAACTTCAATTTCCTTGTAACCCATTTGTACGAGTAGTTCGAACATGCGCTTCTTGCGATCTGGCGTCATTGGATCGATCAAAGCTTGATTGCCATCGCGTAGGTCTACGGCGCACCAGCGAGGGGCTTGCGTGATGACCTTTGTTGGCCAGGTGCGATCTGGCAGATCAATCTGGGCAAATGGCGTGTAGCGCTCAAAGGGCATGCCGGATGGTTTTTGCGAATTACGTTGTTCGTAGCTAGTCATTGGAATTCTCCGAAAATCTGTGAATGTTTGCGATTTGGGCATCCGGCATGCAGAAATCTCCGCAACGAGTGGGCCGGGTTAGGCCTCGTTGCGGCAGTGAAGGAGCAGGTTCGTAAACATTACTTTCACTTTAGCACCGCGCGTCGATACTGGAAAAACCAGAGATTTAGTCCAGATGCCATCGCCCTATGAGATTTCGCTTTTTCCATTAATAAGGAACCCCGATACCCTTTATCCCATGGCTAGCAACATTAAATTGGCAGTAATTCCCGGCGATGGCATCGGAGTTGAGGTAATTGCCGAAGGACTTAAAGTTCTTTCGGCAATCGCTCCCAGCGTTGACCTGACCTTTAGCACCACCGATTACGACTTAGGTGCGCGCCGATACAACGCCACAGGTGAAACTTTGCCAGACAGCGTGGTTGCTGAGCTAAAAGAACATGATGCGATTTTGCTAGGAGCAATTGGAGATCCATCGGTTAAGCCAGGAATCCTTGAGCGTGGAGTTTTGTTGCCACTTCGTTTTCAATTGGATCATCACTTGAACTTGCGCCCGGTGAAACTTTATCCAGGTGTTACTTCTCCACTTGTTGGAAAAGGTTCTAAAGAAATTGACTTTGTTGTTTGCCGTGAAGGAACTGAAGGCCCGTACGTTGGAGCCGGTGGCTTCCTTCGCAAAGGTACGGAGCACGAAGTTGCAACTGAAATCAGCATGAACACTCGTTTTGGTGCGGAGCGAATTATTCGTGATGCATTTGAACGTGCTGGCCGTCGTCGTGGCAAAGTCACGCTTGTTCATAAAACGAATGTAATTGTTTATGCAGGCGATCTATGGCAACGGGCATTCAACGATGTTGCCACAGAGTATCCAAACATCGAAACTGATTACTGTCACGTTGATGCTGCAAGTATGTACTTCTTAACTTCGCCAGAACGCTTCGACGTCATAGTCACCGACAATCTATTTGGCGATATCCTTACTGACATCGGCGCAGCAATTGCGGGTGGTATTGGTTTGGCAGCAAGCGGAAATATTGATCCAAGTCGCACCAACCCAAGTATGTTTGAACCAGTTCATGGCAGTGCACCGGATATCGCAGGTCAAGGAAAAGCGGATCCAACTGCAACTGTTCTGAGTATCGCCATGCTGCTTGACCATTTGGGTTATGCAGATGCTGCAAAGAAGATCGATGATGTAGTTGCAGCTGACCTGGCATCCCGAACCGGTACTCGTTCAACCAGCCAAATTGGTGACGCTCTTGCATCAGCAGTAGCAGGCTAAGGAATTTACTATGACAACATTTGTTTACAATGATCTAGATGTATCAGCTGCAAAAGTAGTTGCATCGGGTCAACCGCTTTATCCAGCAGCAGAGCGAACTAGTGCAGTAGCTGCAATTACAAATCATGCAAATCCAGCACCAGCGACTGCTGAACAGCGTGCAGCAATTTTTGCTGACCCAGGTTTTGGCAGGTACTTCACTGACAATGTGGTTCGCGCAGTTTGGACAAAAGCTGATGGCTGGCATCAAGCAGAAATAGTTTCCGGTTCGGCCAGTGCTGGCGGTCTAGGTATTAACGCACTGCACTACGGACAATCAATATTCGAAGGCCTCAAGGCTTATCGCCAAGCAGATGGCGGTATTTACACCTTCCGCCCGGAAGCAAATGCACTTCGCTTCCAGCGTTCGGCACAT
>Ga0214923_10002510_pt1 | contig 24285 bp, 37 predicted proteins | sample LL1510_MetaG_FD_177993 | JGI IMG/M metagenome (GOLD analysis project Ga0214923, IMG submission 177993) | Freshwater microbial communities from Lake Lanier, Atlanta, Georgia, United States - LL-1510 | ecosystem: Environmental > Aquatic > Freshwater > Lake | place: USA: Georgia | collected...
ATATTTCAGTCATTAGATGATATTATAATTAGTTTATTAATATTAATTGGAATATTAATAAAAATAGATTATAAAATAATATTTATATTTATATCATATAAAAAAAGTTTATTTACGATAGCACAGAATTATAATGAAATAAGATTATCAATAATAAGAAATAGGATATCATTAGATAATATAAATGATTTTTTTAATGATAATACGAGTAATATAATGGAGGGTAATTATATACCATTAAATATAATACCTATAATTAAAATAAGTGATTTATCATTTTCATATAATAATAAAAAGATATTTGATAAATTTAATTTAAATATTCCGAATAATATTATTACGGGTATTTCTGGATGTTCTGGAAAAGGTAAAACGACATTAATTAAAATTTTATTAGGGTTATATTCATATGAAGGTAATATAACAATAGATAATATAAATATTAAAGATATTGATTATAATTATTATTATAATAAGTTAATATCATATGTAGGACAAGAATCGATATTATATTCAGGTTCTATATATGATAATTTAATATCTAATTTAAATGAAGATGAAATAGATAGAGAATTATTAAATAAATTATTAGAAAAATTAAATATTTCAAAATTAGATAATGAGAAATTATCAGGAGGAGAAAAGCAGAGATTAAGTATATGTAGAGCATTTTTGAGGAAACCTAAAATTATATTATTAGATGAACCGACATCATCACTTGATTATGATAATGAAATAAATGTATTAAATTTAATAAAAGAATTAAATGAAATATATAAAATAACGATTATATTAGTTTCTCATAGTAATAATGCGATTTCTATATGTGATAATAAATTCTATATTTAATTAATAATAACTAATAATTATAAATGAATCCACAAGATATTTATAATGAAAGAATAAGAGGAGATAATGTTAAAATGGCAGAATATAAAAATAATATTAATAAAAATAATATTTCTGATAAATTAAAATCTATGATTGCTGAATTAAATAGAAGAAGAACAGAATTAAATAGAAGGTTTTCATATGATTTAACATTAACACATAAACCTATATTATGGCGATTAATTACTGATACAGATTTTATGTGGGATGATATTAATAAATCAATAGAATATGAAGTATTATTATCATCAGCATTAGAAATAATTGAAAAAGATAAACAAAAAGAAGAAAATTGTAATTGGTTTAGTGTATAATTTTTTTATTAGATAAAAATAAATATTAATAATTGATTGTTTAATAATTTTGCTGACTTCTTTAAATGTTATAGTAATAATGCGATTTCTATATGTGATAATAAAATTGTATTAAATTAAAAGAAAAACTGTTAAAAATGATTATAAAAATATTTGAGAATAATTGCCCGAAATGCCGAAATACTGGTTAGACGGAATTTTTGATGAAGAATTCATCGAAGTCAAAGTCGAAGAGATTGTCGAAGTCGAGGATGAAGAATTTATTATATCTGATAAATTCAATGGATCCAAAGATGGATATTGTTTCAAACTTGGGGAAAAGGGACTTGGTTATTATCGTTTATCAGGTTTTAAAATTCCTGTTAAAAAGATTGTTGAGGAGATTGTCGAAGTTAAGGTTGAGGTGAAGGATGAGGAGAAGGTTGATTTCATTCGTGAAAAATACACTAAAAGCAAAGTTGGATATTTTTACAGACTTGGGGATAAAGGTTATGGTTATTATCGCATAACAAGTTCTGATTTTAGTGGATATAAACCGATGAAAATGGTTTTATGTAAAAATTATAAATATTGTTCTAATCCTAAATGTTATAATAGGCATTGGTATAATGTTCGTAATAGCAATCGTATGAGTGAATATAATGCTAATCCTGAATATTGCGAAAAGGAAGAAAAAGAAGCACTTACAAGGGCAATTAGTAGATTTAGGAGAGAGGGGTATATAACTATTGTTGAATAATAGAAATAAAAAAACACAAAGATATTAGATGAATATTTTTGTGTTTTTATTTTTTTAAAAATCAAAAAAATGATTTTAAATATAATTAAAAATATTATTTGAAATGCCGAAATACTGGTTAGAAGGAATTTTTGAAGAAGATACCTTTGAAAATACGAAGGAATACTTTATATATTCTGAAAAATATTGTGGGAGTATTTATGGATATAGTTTCAAACATGGGGAAAAAGGATTAGGATATTATATGTTAAAGAGTATATAAAAAACATTTGTATAAATATTTTTTGTGATTTAAATAAAAATGATTTTAATTAATTTTAATAAAAATAAAAGATGAAAAAGATAATTCAGGTTAGCGATGATATATTTTGGGGATTTAATATTATTGTTGATTTGAATGATTATAAAACAATGGATGAATTGGGTAATTTATTAAAGAGTGAATTAATAGATTTTTTGAGAAAACATAATCTTCTTAATTTACTTGATAGGGCAAAAAAGATAGATTTTCATCAACATCTCTACACATCATATGAAGAATTGGATAGGAATGATTATGATATAATATATTTTTGTGGAGATTGTTGTCGATAAAATAAATAAGATAAATATACACCTAAAATAAAACCGATAATAACAAAGAAGAGATATTTTAGGGAATAATATCCAATCACAATAATTAGAATAATAAAAATAAGATTATTGGTATTTAATAAATCCATATCTTTTTTTTAAATAGAAATTAATTTATGATGTCCTACTCTAATATCAGTATTAATCATAATTGGGATACCTGTTTTTTGAATATTTTTACAGAATGAGACATCTTCACTACACATATCACGAAGAATAGTTCCATCTTCACAAATAATTTCTTGAAGTTCGCTATTAAAATATGGATAAGACATTTTCTTAAAAACATCTTTTTTCATAGCAAAAAATCCCATACCAGTATAATTAACAGGCATATATTTAAGACCAGTTTCTTCTTTCCATTTTTCTACAAATTCTGGTGTAATAAATTCAAAAGTACCATTTTTAGTAAAATAATTAGTATCCCATTCTTTAACAATGGCATAATTAGTTAGATTTGACATTCTATACATACCACTAACAACTGGATGAATATCAGTTGATTCGATTAAATCCATTAATTGTTGAGGAGTAAAGATGATATCGCTATCAATTGTAATCCATACATCAAAATCGATATTATTAAATGGTTTTTGTTGAACACCACGGAGAACATCGAGACCGAGAGTTTGCATTCTAGCAAAAGTTACGAAAGAAGATACACCTGGACTGATGATAATTTCATATTTTTGACTTTCCCAGAGTACATTTAGAGCACCAGTCCATGAGATAAGAAATTTAGAAGAAAAATTATCGCCTGGGAGACCAATAACAATCTTTTTTTTAGTCGGTTTTACAGGTTCAGAAGTTTCTTTGCTAACTTCATTTTTTACATCATCTTCATTATTATTAACACTTGACATTTTTATATATAAAATTATCAATGAAATTCTTATATAATTTTTCGTTAATAATTATATAAAAAATAGAAACTATAAATAATAGTTATGGTATTATCTAATTTAGAATTAACTGAAAATGATTTGCGTTCTTATCAACCTGATAAAATCATTACTAAATTAAAACCACATCAATTAACATCATTATATAAGGCGATAATGATGGAGAATACGGGAGAGATTACATATAAAATTAATAATTTTCATAATTATTCGCAATTATTTTTTGATAATTCGAATATAATAAATCCAGAAGATGGAGAAACGGAGATTACATTAAGAACGAATATTGGTATATTAGGAGATAAAGTAGGATATGGAAAAACATTATTAGGATTGGCATTAATAGCATCAAATAAATTAGAAAATATTCATATTAATCCTATATATATGAAAAATTTTTCTAGTCATAATCATTATAATTATTTAAATATATCAGTTTCGAATAATCTTATTCAAAAAAGGGTAAATATAATTAATACTACATTAGTAATAGTTCCACGGGGTCCCGTATTTATTCAATGGGAGAAGACAATATTGGAGAAGACTAATTTAAAGATGATTTCGATAACAAATATGAATTTTATTAAATGTATGTTGCCAAAATATGATGGTAAGAATGATAGAGATATAATAAATTTTTTTGAGAGTTATGATTTAGTACTAATTAAAAATACGACATTAAAGATATTAATTGATTATTATCATGGATGTCAATTTATAAAAAATTGGAAGAGAATAATGATAGATGAGGCACATGATATTATTAATAAAATCCCGACATATATGAATTATTATTATTTATGGTTAATAACGGGAACATATAATGATATTTTTACAAAGACGGGATATAGTCATTATATATCAGGAATAAAGGAATTAATGAATAAAAATTCGATTGCTGGAATAATTGTAAAAAATACGAATGAATTTATAAAGAATAGTTTTGATATTCCAGAACCAGTAGAGAAATATTATTTATGTAAATTGCCGACAAATTATTGTATAGCAAAGAGATTTTTAAATTCATCAGTATTAGAGAAAATTAATGCGAATGATTTTGCGGGTGCTATAAGAGAACTTGGAGGAAAAAATGAGACAGAAAATAATATAATTGAATTAGTATCGAAGGATTTGAAGAGAATATTATTTAATTTGGAGATGGAAAAGACATTTATTCAAAGTCAAGATATAGATGATGATGATAAAGAATTAAAAATAAATAATATTAATGTTAAGATAGAGGTTCAAAAGAATAAGATAAATGAATTAACAGAAAGGATTAAATCTTATAAGGATAATAGTTGTGCAATTTGTATGGATGATGTACAAAATCCAGTATTATTGGAATGTACGCATTTATTTTGTGGAGGATGTATATTTACATGGTATAATAAGAATAATAATAGAAATTGTCCGACATGTAGAAAAACAATTGGAGATTTTAAAAAAATAACGGCAATAGTAAATAATGATATAAATCAAGTTAAAAAGGATGAGATATATTCAAAGGAGGATACATTATTAAAAATTATTGAAAATAATATAAATGGAAAATTTTTAGTATTTACAAAAATAGATAATGGTTTTGAGAATTTTAAGAAAAAATTGATAGATGCTAATATTACATTTGAATTTCTCAAAGGTACTACAACTCAAATGTTAAATGTTCTTGAAAGATTTAAAAATGGAATTACAAAAATAATTTTATTAAATACGCAATATGCTGGAAGTGGTATTGAAATAAATTGTGCGACGGATGTAATAATATTTCATTCAATGGGACTTGATAAACAACAGGCGATAGGGAGAGCTCAAAGAGTAGGAAGAACAACTAGATTAAATATTCATAATTTATGTTATGAAGATGAAATGGAATAGATTAATTATTTTTTTAATATTTCTAAGATAGATTTATAGAAATAAAATAAAATTATAATAATAGAAATAAGATATGAGTTGTCCTATAAAAATGGCGGATGGTCGTTATTTTACTAATTATGAACCTCGTTGTGTTAGAAATGCTAATTTAAATGAATTATTAACAAAGAATAATATGATAAATTCTAGTTATGAACAAAGATTATTTCTTCAACAAAATTCACAAATGATAATTGATTTAGAACAAAAAAGAGCAATGGAAGCAGTATTTCCATGTGTTCCATGTAAGACTGGTGAATTATTAAATGAAACGAATAAGCAGATGGATAATAAATATTTTGTAAGTTGTGATGGTATTACATGTAAAAAAACATTAGTTAATCCAGATGGTATAGGAACTACTAAAAATTTTTAAATCTTATTAATAATAAGGTTAATATGAATTTTTCGAATGAATTTGTATCTTGTATAATAACTATTAATGGTTTAAATGTAAATATAAAGGGAACCTTAAATAATTCTATATCATATAAAAAAAAGATTGTAATTGCTCCGGCACCTGTGAATAAGATAACATCATATTCAGGTTCTGCTCTTCCATTTCCAAATGAATTAATAGCATTTGAAAATACAAAAAATATATTTGAAATAAAAGATGATGGAATTATTGACGCTAATTTTATATATCCAAATAGTTATTATTCTCCTGATGGATTAACTAAAATAAAATCACCTATAATATTTTTATTTGATGATAATAAATATATTGTTGAATTAAATGATATTTGTCCTTTAAAAACATTAAGGGATAGAAAAAGAAGTGATCCGAGTTTTTATGCTTTAAAAGAAATTTTAGTTCCATTGGGAACGGCAGAGGATACAATGAAGAATTATTCATCAGCTAAAATTAAATATAATATAGCTTAATCTTTATTTTTTTTAAGAAGTATCTTATTTAGAGTTCTTAATTCTTTTGAAATTGCTCCTAGGTGTGTTGAAACATTTGTACCATCTTCATCTATAAAAAAATTTTTAAGAAGTTCATAATTAATAATATTTTGGTCGAATTCCTCTTCTTCCTCGTCATCATCATCTTCTTCTTCCTCATCTTCTTCTTCCTCCTCGTCTTCTTCCTCTTTTTCTTCTTCTTCATCATCTTCTTCTTTATCTTTAACTTCTACTTCTTCAACGGAACAAACACTATTTTTATCATCTTCTTGTTGTTTAGGCATTTTTTATATAAAAATATAAAATAATTCTTATATAATTTTTAGATAAGAGATGAATATTTTTTTAATAAAACTTTTGGGGTTTTTAATAGGATTATTCATAACATTATTTATTATAGATTATTATGATATTAATAAATTAAATGTAGAAACATTTGAAACTAAACCTGTAATTCCTCCTCCTACATCAAATCAACAACCACCAGCAATAGTAAGTGATGATTCGCAAATTCCATATAAATCATTTAAATATATGTGTATTAATACATTTTTTGATATTACTAAAATTGATAATAAAATAAATAGATGGTATGAATCTGATATAGATAAAACAAAATTAACTGACACAAATGGAAAAGATTATTTTTCATATGATACTTTAATTAATCTTAAAGCAAATACTATAAATGATAATGGGGCAAAAGGGGCGGATATTAATTCAATTGAATTAAGAGGGCCGAAAAGTTTTTATTTTGCGAATAATTTAGAAACAAATGAATTAAATGAATTTACGGTTATAATGTCAATTAAAATAAAGGATATTACGGCAAAAAATAATATATTATTTGAATTGGCAGGAAATACTGAAACTATAAATAAAGATAAACCAACATATTTAATTTCAATTGTTAATATTAATATTAGTATAAATAAGAATAATAATTTTGATTTTATAATAACAATTGGCGATAGTATTTATGCTGGTGGAATAAATGATATTGAAAAATCGACACTTAAAAATAATGATTTTATTGTTATAGGTCTTATTTATACAAGTAGTGAAATCACATTTTTAATAAATAAGCAAATGTATAAATATAAGACAAAGCAAACATTTAAAGTTAAATTAGGTTCTACACCGGCATTAATTAATAAACAAGGATTAATGAATATACATCTTTATAGTTTTGTATATTATAAAACACCATTGCCTACAAGTGAATATTTATTATTTTTAAAACATAATTATTATTATTTATCTGGATTAAATAATGCTATAAAAAAAACGGAAACAGCAGTTAAACCACCTCCTGAAAAAATACCGGTTAATAATGAAATAGATATTAAATTAAGACTATTAGAAGATAAGATAAATGAGAAATTAAATAAGCAAATTGAAGATAGAATTATAACACAATCAAATTTTGTATATCAAAAAATAGACCCTTTAAATATTGATAAAATAGGAGATAATGAAGTTAATAGTTCTTTAAATTTTATGTTCTAATTGTTTCGTTTATATAAGGAATATAAAGATATATTTTTTAAGTAAAATGAATGATTTATTAGAAGTAAATACAGATAATATTAATGGCGGAGGGGCGGTAAATAAAAAACTTCTTGATACAGAATTATTATTTAATAGAAATAAAATTAGTAATGAAATTGCTTCATTATCTTCATTATCTTCATTATCATCTCATACAAGTTTAAATAAAATTAAATTAAGAAATAGTAGTAGTAATAATAATAAAAAAGATTTAAATATAAAAAAAACTTTTAATAAAGATGACGATTATGATGATGATGATGAAGAAGATGATAATGATGATGAAGAAGAAGATGATGAAGAAGAAGATGATAATGATGAAGAAGAAGATGATGATGAAGGAGAAGATGATGATGGAGATGAAGAAGAAGATGATATCAAGAGTATAGATGGTGGTAAAAATATAATGAAAAAGAAAAATAATGAATTAAATGAGAAAAGAGAAATTCTATATCAATTAAATAGATTACAAGCGAAGGGACATCAAATTCCTCATAATTTTAATATGAGTAGTGATTTGAATGAAATGAAGAGAGAATATGATAGAATAGTTCGGGATAAAGATACGGATGCGAGTATTCGTTTTCAAAGAAAGATGATGATGGCATTTGTAACTGGAACTGAATATTTAAATTCAAGATATGATCCATTATCTATTAAATTAGAAGGATGGTCGGAACAAGTTCATGAAAATATTACGGATTATGATGATATATTTGAGGAATTACATAATAAATATAAATCAAAAGGAAAGAAAATGGCACCAGAACTACGATTATTTATAAGTTTAAGTGGAAGTGCTTTTATGTTTCATTTAACGTCAAAGATGTTTAAGGAAAGTTCAATTCCGGGGGTTGAAGAAGTATTTAAGGCAAATCCGGCATTAATGAAACAATTTCAATCAGCGGCGGCGAAACAATTTGTATATAAAAATACTGGATTAATGGGAGGAGGCGAAGAAGAAGAGAGGGAGGAAAAATTTAGAAATAAACCATCATCATCAATGAATAATGGTGGATTATTTGGAATGATAGGTAATTTATTTGGTGGTTTAACGAATAATCAACCATTTAATAATAGTCCAAAGATGAATAATCAATCACATATAACTAGAAATGAAAAACCTATAAATGATATAAATAATATTATAAATTCGGTTCATAATAAGATATCACCAAATATAGATGTAGATAATAGAATTGAGACATTATCAATAAGTGATGAGGAAATTACATCAATTATAGAGGATGCTACTGATGTTAATTTATTAAAAAAAGCAGTAGGAAGAAAAAATAAGAGAACATTAAATATTTAAATATTTATTTTTTTGATTTGGTTCCTTTTGAACCTAATTTACTTAATTCTTTTTTAGTTTGTGAAACATAAGAAGAAATTTCACCTATATCTTTCTTAATAGTTTTAGGAACTTTTGAAAGAGAACCGATTGGGTCTCTAACGACATTACGAATATTATCACTAGTATCATTTAATTCACGGATAACAGTGAATACAACAGACATACCGACGGCAATGATAAAATGGAATAAGAAGAGGATAAAGATAAGAGCAAATTCGATTAATGAACCAATCATAATGATTTCACGACGAATATCAGCGGAGCATTTACATTTTTCATTTACGAGATAGCGAGTATATTGGAAAACGATATATAAATAGTAGATAAATACAATAAAGAAAATTAAATCAATGAAACCTTTAAAGATAAGAACGGAACCACCGAAATTTTCTTTAATCATACTATCAGGAATAAATTTGGTAATAACGAGATAAAAGATAGCGAATACAGTAAAACTTTTAATAAAATTAGCATTTGGCGATGAGGAACATTCACAACCTTTTGCTTCAAGATTAGTTAGATAGGTATAAATAAAAACTAAAAGAACAATAGTTAATATAGAATTAATAACATTAATAATGTAAAGAATATTAAAATCACTCATATTTATTCTATTTAATTATAAATATTATTTTTAAGAATTAATAAAAAGTTTGCGTTTGGGAGGTTCAACATATTTTAAATTAAAAAAGTCAAAGATATCTTTTTCACTTTTCATATCAGGTATTTTTATATATTTGTCTTTAAAACCATGTTCGCTTAAAGATAAACCATATTTATTTTTAAGATATTCTCTTAATCCTACATTAAATTCAGCAGAACCTGTGAAATGTAATATAGAATAAAAATATTCATTTGGAGGACATACGAGGATATCTAATTTTCTTGCTGGACTTTTATCATCTAATTTTACGATACCGCCAAATTTTACATTTCCAATAGCTAAAATTTCTTTAATATAACCTATTTTTTTTAAATTGGAGATATATGTATTTAAATCAAAATTAGTGTCTTTCATAATTAATATATCGATATCTCCCATAGTATCATTACCTCTTCTAAAAGAACCAACAAAATCATGATTTAGATGAATAAGGTCTTTTTCTAAAATTTTTTTATGTTTTAAATATTCATCGAGAGGAATACGTTTATTTAAATCTTTATAATAATTAAGGCCTATTAATTGATTTTTATTTAAAAGATGTTTATTATTTTCTAAATCAGTGATAGATTTAATACCTAAATCAATTAATTCTTTAATTTTTTTATCACCAATACCATAAATTTTTTTTAATTCTAAATGAAAATTAAAATTGCTATCTTTATTAATATTTTCTTCATATTTAATAGTGCCATTATCGATTAATTCTTTAACTTTTAAGGCTATTCTATTACCAACTTTAATATTTTTAATAAAATCGTCATAATTATAGATATTTTCTTTACAATTATATAATTGGTTTAATGTTTTAGAATATGCTAAAACTTTAAATTTATTATTATTAATTTTTTCATAATTCATAATAGTAATTAAATGACTAATTATTAATTTTTTCAGGTCTTTTTTTTCTAGAAGTTTTTTACCAATAACAGAAGTTTTAAGAACACATTTATTAGTAATAGGATTTAAAATTTTATTGGGAGGACAGTTCATTATTTATTTTCTCTATAATTTTAATAATTTTAAATTTTGTAGAATATTCAAAATTATTTAAATTGAGAATTTTTAAATTATTAATAATTTCTGTATCTTTATAGAAATCAAAAATTAATAATAATTCATCTAATAATAATTCTATAATATGTTTATAATCTGTTTTATTTAAATAATCATTTAAATCAGTTATTATTTCATTAGAAATTTGTTTAATAAAATGATGATTATTTAAACGATTAAGGATAATTAATAATGCTTTTAATATAGATAATGAATTTTTTTTAAATTTTACATAAAAACAATATTTATCATAATTTTTATTATCATATAAAATTTTATTTTCAATTTTAATTTCATCGGTAATCCATTCTTTATTATTTATAAATTTTTCTAAATATCTTTCTATATTATTTTGAATAAATTCATTATCAAATAAAAATAAAACATCAATATATATATTATTAGATGATGCTTTTATAAAATTAATAAGAACATCAAATAACATATTTTTAATTTTTAAATCATTTATAATATTAATAAATGATGAAATTTTAGAATAAATAATATCTTTATTAACATCAGTTAATTTATTTAAATAAGATGTAAATTCTTTTTTACATTTCATATCATCGCTAAAATCTATTAAAATAACTCGTGGTTTTGTTCGATTTTGATTATAATTAATTTTAGTTTTTCTCATTGCCATCATCTTTTTTTTTTCCCATAAACTTTTAGCATCATAATTAGACATAAAACAATTATAATTAACGGTTAATTCATTTGCTTTTCTTAATAAAATTTCATTTAATTCAAAATTTTTATTATAAAAATCTTTAAATATATCTAAATCATATTTAATTAAACCTAAATCATTATTATCCATTCTTTCTTTATATTAAAATGATTAAATAATCTTTAAACATCTTTATTTATTTCTTCAATAATTCTATCAACTAAATTTGCTTTTGTTCCTTCTGTTGATATATTTAATTCTTCGCATTTTTCTTTTAATTTATCTAAATTAAGTTTTTGAAGTTTTTTCTTTGTAATATTTGTCGAACTTACAATAGATTGATTATCGTCAGTTGTCATAACATCTTTTTTTAAATCAAAGATTTCTTCTTTATTAGGAGAAGGTTTTTCGTCTGTTTTAATATTTATAATTTCATCAATATCAATTGACGAAGGTTCTTCATCATCATGTTTTTGATTTTGATTAATAAATATTTCATTCATAAAATTATTTGCAATTTGTATATCTTCATTATTTAGATTTGTTTTTTCGATAGTAGTATTATTTAATTGTAATTCAAATTTAGATATACGGTCATTTAATATATAAACATCTGTTTCTAATATACAGATTTTATAAATGAGATAAATAATTAATAAAAGAATTAAAAACATTATTATATATTGTATGAGATTATTCGTATTTGTTAAATATCTAGCTATCATTTCCTAAATCATCTAGATATAATTTGTTTTTAATTTCTATCGCACTATTTATGATTTCTTCTTTAAGTTTATGTTTTTCTAATAGTTCAATTGCTATTGTTTGTCTTGAACCTCCTCTTTTAATTTTATAATCAAATACATATTTATTATTAATTTTATTTGCACTTACACTTAAATTTATAAAGTTTTTATTTTTTTCTAATTCTATTAATTTATGAAAATGGGTAGTTATAATTAAACGAATTCCTTTCAAATTTCCTAAATAATTAGTTATAGAATATGCTACTGAAATTGCTTCTAATGGTGGAGTTGAGTGCATTGGTTCATCTAATATAAATACACCTCTCTTTCCATTTTTAGAAAGTTCATCTGCTATTTCTATCATTTTATTACAATATGAAGTTTCAGCTTCAAAATAAGAAGATACACCAACTTCATCTTTTATTCTCATTATTGATATTAAGGCATCATATATAATCATACTTCCTTTTAAGGCATTAATTATTCCAAATGTCTGAGCTAAAATTATATTAGAAGCGATAGATTTTACATATGTAGTTTTACCACCAGCATTAACACCAGTTATTATTATATTTTTATTTAATAATACAGGGTTTGGTTGTTGATTATTAAGGATAGGATTTCGAATATCTAATATTTTTGTTTCATTAGAATAATCAGGGAGACACCAATATTTATTTTTTTTGAGTTTAGTGATTACATTAATAGCATCTAATGTGTAAATAATTTTTAGAATATTTAGAATATCATCTTTTAGATTATCATTCATCCATAATTTAAATATACTTGATAAATCATAATTAAGTTTTTCTAATTCATCTAAATTAAGATTTTTAGGAATATCATAAATATAATATGGTTTCCAAATATTTTTAGAACTTTTAATGATAATAATAGATGTTTTAATAAAATCAATTAAACCTTTCATTTTAATTAATAATTTTTCACGAATTTTATAAATAACATATGATATAATAAATATTTGATAAATATTATAAATATAAATAAAGATATAAATGAGTAATGATATAATTTTAATTAAATCTTTTTTATAATTTCCGGAAGGTTTTATAGACATTTTAATAATTTGATAAAATATTTTGAAATAATTGGAAAATGATATATTTAAATTAAATTTTTGTTTAATTAAATAAAATGGAGCAACAATAATAGATATAGGATATATAAAATATGATATTGGAACAAAAAAAATTTTATAGAAATGGTAGAAGTCGAGAAAACTTCTATAATTATTAAGATGATTTAAATAATAGAGATATGGAAATAATAATTTAATAGATGAATTATCATCTATTTCTTTTTTTAGATTTAAAATCCATAAAATATTTTTTTCATTTTCTTTAAGATTATTGAGATTATAATTAAGTATTTCAAATGAATTTTGTTGTCTTTGAATTAATAATTCTTTATTATTGATGGGATTTTTAATGAGATGATTTAAGATAATTGATCCGCCAATAGTAGTTGATTTATTACAAATCCAATTATGAATACCAGTATCATCATAAATATTTTCGCTAATATTTATTTTATGAGAAATATTAAAATTATCAAGAATTGGATGAAGAATTAATTTAATTTGTTTTTCATTTATATCGAATATTTCCATAATTATAAATATAAATGAATTTAATTTATTTAATTCAATCTCACTTAAAAAAATGATTTGAATATTTAATTAATATTTTTATAAATGTTTATAATTATTATTAATGATAATTTTATTTATAAAATTCGTAAATTACCATTTGAAACCGATGAAAATACATATAAAAGGGGGTGGTTTATTATTAAAAATTATAATTCATATGAATATGATGAATTAATATCAAGATCAATTATTTATTTAAATGAGAATAAAAATAAAATGAAATATTAATATTTAGATTTTTTAGAAGTAGTTTTAGATTTTGGTTTTGGTGTAGATTTTGGTTTTGGTGTAGATTTTGATTTTGATTTTGACATAGATTTTGGTTTTGGTTCTTCGATTATATCATCAAGAATATTTGAATCTGACATATATCTTGCCGCCATTAAAGCAACAGCAGCCGCAAATGGTGCTAATTCAATAGCACCTCCGCTTTTTCCACTATTACAAGGACAACCTCCCTTTGATGCTTGTGGTGCCGATGGTGCTGGTGGTGCTGTTGCTGGTGCTTTTGCTTGTAGTGCTGATGATTGTTGTGGAGGAGGAGGTGCTTGTTGTGCTGGTGGTTGATTATTATTATTATATAATATATCATTAAAATTATTTATAATTCCTTGTGTTTGTGTTAATAAATCAGAACCGCCTTTTTTATATTTTCTTCCTCCTTTTGTTTCAGATAACATATAAGAAGCATTAACATCGGCATAAGAAGAACAACCGCCTTTTTTATTATTATTTTTTCCTCCTCCTTTTGTTTCAGATAACATATAGGAAGCATTAACATCGGAATAAGAAGAACAACCACCTTTTTTATTATTTTTTGTTTTTCCTCCTCCTTTAGTTTCAGATAACATATAGGAAGAATTAACATCGGCATAAGAAGAACAACCGCCTTTTACATGTTTAATGGCATTATCTAAAATAGTGAATTTATCAGTAACATTAGCATAATCTCTACCTCCTTTTTTAATAATTCTTTTTCGTACAGACATACAATTTCTATTAAATAGAAATATTTTTATTTATGTATATAAAAAACTAAAAAAACAGCTATAATAGTTGTTAAAAAATTAAGAAGAATAAATATAATTAAAAAGGGGGCAATATAAAATAATAAATAAATTAAAATAGGTTTTATAATTTCTGTTCTAATATCTTCTTTTAATAATTCTTCTTTTATAAATTTAAGAATAAGATTTATAAATTTATTATGCGTATTCATAACTTATTTTATATTATTTCTATTATAATTAAGAATGAAACATTTGTTTAAAAATCCGCAGAAGAAAGGTAAAATATATATATCGTATCCTAATGATAAAATTATAATTGAATTAAATGAAGTAAAGATAAAAAATTTAAAAGAATTGAATGATAAAAAGGGTTTTTTTTTAGAATGTAATATTCCGGATATAATAAATAAAAAAACAATAGAAAAAATTAGAAAAATAGATAGTGATGCTTATGATTGTTTAAAAGATAATTATGATTTATGGTTTATAAATAATAAAAATGAAATAGATATAGATGATATTTATATAAATTCATATGATGATGAAATGACATTAATATTAAGTGATAAAATAGAAACAGATATATTAATAGATGATATAGAAAAGGATAAATATGAATTTATTAATTTTATAAATTCGAATAAAAAAAATAAAAATTATGTTGTTAATTTAGAAATAATATTATTGGGAATATATATTACAAATACAACTATTATAAATAAATGGGGAATACGATATATAAATATTGAGACAATTAAAGAGATTGAATGGAATAAATATGAATTAGAGGAAGAATGGAAATATGATATAATTCAATTTGAAGAGGATACTAGGGAGAAAATAAAAAAAATGGAGGAGATGATAATTAAAACAAAAAGTTTGTATGAAGAAATAATTAAAGAAACAGATAATAAAATATGGGAGAATAAATTGGAAAAACTTAAAACAATTATTTTAAGAAAATAATATTTATATGATAATAGAAAGAATATATATTTATTATGGCATCAAATAGTTCCTCCATAGTTATTTCATTTTCTATTGCTATTTTATTATTACTAATCCTATTACTTCTTCTTTCATATAATTCTAAGAATAGAAGAGATAATAATGAACATTTTAATGATATCAATCAATTAAATGGATTTAATCAATTAATTAATCCATTTGAAGCGGGAAGTAAAACAATGAATGAAATTTTAAATATGAATAAGAAAAAGAGTGAAGAATTTGATAATAGTATTGCTTCAAAAGACCCTTATGCTAGTTCAACAACATTAAAAAATACTGGCGGAATTCAACCGAACGATGAAAATATGAATTCTTATGCTTCAATTAATGGAGGAGAAGTAGGAAAAGAAAAATTTACTACAATAAATGAAGGTTTTGAAAGTCAAGGCGTTCAAGACCCTACTACATGTATTAAAAAAGAAAAATTAACATCAAAAGATTTATTACCGAGTGAAGCACAAGACCTTATATGGTCAAAAATAAATCCTTCAAGTCAGGCAAATATTCAAGATCAAAATTTTTTAACTGCTGGATATCATATAGGAGTTAATACGGTCGGACAATCATTACGAAATGCTAATTTACAATTACGATCAGAAATACCAAATCCGCAAGTTGCCGTAAGTCCTTGGTTAATATCTACAATTGAACCGGATGTTCGTGCTACTACATTAGAGATAGGCAGTGCTCCATCATATTAATCAAAAGAAACAAAGCATTTAGTAATTAAAATATCATTTTTAGGGAGAACATTATTCTTTTTATTTTTCATGGTTCTTTTATAAGAATTTTTAGACATATTTTCATATATATTTTTTTCATTTTCGATGGCATAATTAATAACATTATTGCTAAACGCCCATTTAAAAAAATTTAATTGTCCGATAGTTGTTTCGATAGAAGTTCCTTTATTTGAAATATAAGTAATTCTATCATGACGACGGAATGAATCGAAATTAATTTTTTTAAAAGATTTTAGTTGAGACCTATAATCAAGATATAAATTAATTTTTTTATAATTATTTGAATTATTATCAGGAAGATCTAAATATATTTTATTATCATTTAAAGAAATCCAATAAACCATATTATTATTTTTGGCATAAATAGTTACTAACCAATCAATCATTCTAAGAGATAATGAATGTTTTCCGTCAATTATAGTCTTTAAAATTTGAAGATATTCATCATTTTTTTCATAAAATGATGATAATGATGATAATAATAGTTCTTTTCCTGTATCAGTCATTAAATAAATTTTATCTCATTTTTCTTATATAAGTTATTTTGAAAATTGTATCATATCCATTATTAAGGCAATAATAGAAAGAAATAATAAAACTCCTATTGTTTTATCCCATATATAAATATAAAAGTTGAAAATGATTAATATAATTAATAACCAGAAATTTTCATAAAATTCTAAAATTGCTTCTGGATAAGGTACTGATGGTCTTAAACCATAAATTAATAAATATCCTGTTAAAATACCGATAATTATATATTTAAATAATATTAATAATTCCATTCTATTTCTATAATTATTTATCTTTTTTATTATCATTAATAATTATAGAAAATGCTTGATTTTGCTTCAATAGAAGATGCTTTTCCAAATGATAATAGGAAAAAACAACAAAATAAGAAGGTTATTAATAGTGAATGTAAGCCTTTACAAGCACCTAATTATGAATTGCCTACATGTGAAAATAAGGAAAATATAAAAAAGGTAATAGATACTTCTTTAAATCCTCCACCAATAAATAAGAATAATTTTACTAGTGATGGTATAAAATCATTTGATTTTGACGAATATGATGCTTATTTATCAATAAATAATATTAAGACAAATAATCAAGATAGTTCAATAGAATATAGAACTACGCCATTTCTTGCTGAATATCTCAAAAATTTAAGAACAAATTTTGATAAAAATATAAAAAATTCATCAGATATTCCTGAAAATATAGAACAATTTACTAATATAAATACGACTGTAAAAATAGATGTAAATTTATATAATTTAATGTTATTTATATTTTTAGGAATAATTATAATTCTTCTTATACATCAAATTACAGTATTAGTTAAAGAATAATTTTAAATATAAAGATTATTCTTTAATTTTCTTATATATGAAACAAATTACACATATTGTTTTTGCTGGTAATGCTTTAAGATCATTATGTATTTGTGGAATTCTCAGATATATTTATTGTTATAAAATGGATGTGAATATTAGAGATGTTGCTGGAACATCTATGGGTGCTTTTTTTTCATTAGCATATGCTCTTAAAATACCAATAGAAAGATTAGAAAAAATGTTATATAATATAATGAAAACTGATATTACCAAAATATATCCAAATAATTTTATTAATTTAATAAATGAATATGGTTTAAATAATTCACGAGATTATTTAAATGAAATTCGTGATTATATTAAAGAAATTTATAATCAAGATGATATTACATTTCTTGATTTAACAAAAAAAACGGGTATTAATTTATATATTAGTGTTACAGAAGTTAATACTGGTTCTAATATAATATTTAATGTTGATGAACATCCTAATGTTTCTGTTTTGGATGCGATTAGTGCTTCTATGTGTCTTCCTATTTTATCAAAACCGGTTAAAATAAATGATAAATATTATATTGATGGTTATTTAACGAATAATTTTCCTATTGAAGTTTTTAGTCATATAAATAGTGAATTTATATTAGGTGTGGGAGTTAATACGAGAAAAGAATGTATATTAAATATGAAAGAGATGACATTTATTAATTATTTCTATAATTTATTTCATATGGTTTATAAAAATACTGATACATTATGTTATTATAATAAATTAAAAAATCATAAAAATATTTTATTTATTTCTAATTCACCTGTAAAAAGTATATTAAATCCAAATATTACTGATGATTATATTGATTTTTCAATTGATGAAGAATTATTAAATAATCTTTTTCTTCAAGGTTTTAAGGAAATGAATGATTATTCTAATAATAATCTAGATTTAGCTTTGGATGATAAATCTTCTAATTTCCAAGATATATAAAGAAGATTATGATTAGGTGGAGGAAGTCTTGAAGAATATAAACCGGACATTTTTAATTGTTGAATGAGATGTTCCATACAATTATCATAATTATATAATGGATATCCTATAATTATAGGAGGAACTTTATAATAAAAGGACATTCCACCATGTTCGGCAATTTCTCTTATTTTAATATTAATAATATTAAGAATATGATTATAAACATTAAGACCTCTTAATTCTTTCTTTTTTTTAATCTCATATAAATCGTGTAAATTAATTTTATTTTTATTCATAATTAATAAATAAAAAGGAAAAAAGAATTATTAATTATATACATCTATTTCTTCCTAACCAATAAAATAAGGATGTTGTTATATCTTTTGTTTTTTCTGTATATAAATTAATTTTATTATTAGATTTATAAATAATTGATGGTGCTGATGGTTTAAGCGAAGCATTATCTTTAAAAAAATTTTTTGCTTTATCATCTCCTAATTTAATTTTTTCAGAAGATATATTATAATATAATGGATTAGCATTTATTTCATCATTAATTGAATTCCAAGATTTATTTATATCATTACATGTAGGACACTGACTATCTGAATCATATATATATATTAATTTATCTTGATCTACAAAATTTTCATTTTTTGAATTGGATATAATTACATTTATAATTATTGAGATAATTAATAATAAAATTAATAAATATATCATTTTCTATTTATTATAATTATTTAAACTTTTGATAAAACCCATTTTGTTATATCTTCTTCGCTTCTATTGCCATTATATATTTCATTTTTATTAGGTGTTATTAAAACTATTGCCGGAGCATAATCTATTTTATTGGCAGTTGATAATTTAGTTCCTTCTGAATTATCATTTAAATCATATTTAGTCATATAAAATTTACTATTGGCATCATTATTAATTTTAGTTGCCATTTTTTCCCATTCTGGTGTAAAATTTTTACAATGTCCGCATTGTTCCATATATAAATATATAAGTTTATTATCTTTATTAGTAAATTTTTCTTTATTATATGAACTATATATAATAGTTCCAGCAATTATAGCAAAAAGTAAAACGGCAATAATTACTATTACATAGGTATTATCATCTTTACTGCTACTACTACTTCTTTTTGAAGAATATGAATAAGGTTTAAATGAAGTTTTTAGGAAACTTTTAGAAGATGATGGCATAATGTTTTTCTAATTAATATAAAGAAATAAATAATAATAATCCAGATATTATTATAAAATTTGTATAAATAATATAAACAATAATTTTATCATTTATATTATTAATTTTTTTCTTTTGTATCCAGATTATAGAATTTACTATAAAAAATAAAAATATTATTAAAAAGATAGTTATAAATATTAATATCATTTATTCTAATAAAAAATGATATTTAATTGTTTAAGAATATTTATGACATTTATAATGGTTGCTTTAATAAATTCATTTAGAGGTTGTATTATTAATAATGCTTCACCTGAAATTTATAATTTAAATTCAATTAAGATTAAGAATGGTTTTATGAGTTTAGAACATATTTTTCCTAAATGTTATATGAATAAACAGAGTTATAATGATTTACATAATATTTATAAATGTAATAATCTTATAAATAATTGTCGTTCTAATTATAAATATACGGATGAAAGTTTATTAGATAAATATGAATTTAAGAAATTATTTGATACTGAAAATTATATTTCTAATAAATATAAATTATTTATTCCAGAAGAAGAGAGTAGAGGTATTATTGCTCGTTCTATAATGTATATGTCATTTGAATATAATTATAAATTTAATAAAGTTATTGATAGTAATATTCTTATTAATTGGTGTTTAAAATATCCACCTAATTCACAAGAATTATATCATAATCATATTGTATTTCTTAAACAATATAAGAAAAATAAATTTATAGATTTATATTATAAAAAAAATTATAAAATGTATATAAATAAACTATTTTCATAAAAAAATGATTTAATTTTTTATTTTTTAGAAATTATCAAATGTATACGAAGCGGAGGCAAGAGCAAACCGAAAGTGAAGATGAAATTTTTAAGGAAGGAAATAAAAAACATCAATTATTTTTATGTAAAGCAGCTGAAATTGCTAAGAATTCCAATATGAATCAAAAACATGGGGCGATTGTTGTTTATAAAAATAAAATTATAGCATCTGGTTTTAATTATACTTGTAATTATATGAATAATAATTATAGTATTCATGCTGAAGTTTCTGCTATTAGTCAAATGTTTCATAATAAAAAATTATTAGAATTATGTGATATTTATGTTGTTAGAATTGCTCCAACAATTTATAATAATTGTTTGAAAAATTCTAAACCGTGTAATTCTTGTTCTAAATTTATTAAGAAATATAATATCAGGAATATTTATTATTCAACAAGTCATAATTATAACATGTTATTCGGTCAATAAAAGTCCAAAAAATATATTTTGGAACTTTTTTTATTTTTTTAAATATTCATCCGTTGCTCCCAATAAAGAGCGAGTTCATCCACTGAATTAATATCTAAATTCTCCATTTCGTCATTTGAAAGATTAGCATAATGCGGACAATACTGAATAAGATATTCAAGAACGCACGAATAAACGTCTTCATCGTCGAATAAATCACCATAGGCATCGATGTATGTCATCTTTGGTCTTTGGACGATAATTTTATAATAAATAAGTAATCATATTTATTAATTAATGTAATATTTCAATACAAATTTATATATCAAGTGTTAAAGATACTTTTGGAATAATTCGTTTAATTGTTTTTTTAGTAATTAAGGGTCTATCTTCTTTATTAAATATTTTTGCTAATAATTCTTCTCCTTTTAATTCTTTATTATTTTCAAGAATATCTTTAATTTCTTTCATATTAATTGGTTTATGAGTTTCTTTCATAGTTGCTTTAATTCTTCCATTTTGTGTATTTAAATCATTATATTTATATTTAAACATAAAATCCTCAATTTTAGAATTAAGAGCTTTTTGTAATGTTTTCCTCTCTTTTAATGCTACGACTAATTTTCTAATTATATCGTCATATTTAAACCATTCAGCAACGAGATTTTTAAATGTATCTAATTCATCTTTTGTTGGTTCTGAATTTTCATTTATAATTTCATCAATTTCTGTATCCATTTTAATATTTAACAATAAATAATCCTTAAACAGTTTTGGGGGTAGAATATTTTTTTATTACTCTCTTTTTTTTCGAAGAAGATGAAGATTTTCCTTTATAAGTTGCTGAACGTTCGCCGAGAGAACTTAATATATATTTAGTTAAATTTGGTTTTGTTCGTTGATCGCTAAATTCACCAATTTTTTTACCATTAGAATAAGTAATAACTGATGGAAATGCTTGAATTTGTTTTAAATTTTCTGGTAATAGATTAAAATTATCTAATTCTATTTGAAATATATGTGCTTTATTCATAAAATCTTTGTGATCATCCATTAATTCATGTATTACATCATAAAAGATTGGTTTAAATTGATGACAATGACCACAACTATTCCAATGATAAAAAAATATACAGTCTGTATTTCTATATATTTTATTTAAATTTCTACTTGTTATTTCATCGTTGATAGTTATAAAAGGCATATATTCTCTTTATTATTATAAATAATATAAAAAAATTGTTATTAATAAATAAACACAATGAATTTAGAAGAACAATCAAAACAAATATTATGTAATCATATTGATATATTAAATAAAAGATTAAATGATGAAAATGATTTATTATATAGAAAACAGTTTATTCATAATTCGATGAATTTTAATGAACCTATATCACGAAATCCTGAAAATATGAATTATTTAAAATCTTCATATATTTCTAAAAAGGATTGTATTTATACATCTAGCGAAATTGATTTAAAGGAGTGGGAAAAAGTTTTTTTCGAAACAAAAGCAAAAAAAGAATTTAATAAAAGTACTCAACCTAAAATGAATGATTATAATTGTCCGTAAATTTTTAATGCTTCTTTACTTACATTATTCTCTGCTTCTTTTTTTGAATATCCTTTTGCGGTTGCTATTGTAAAACCTGTTCTATCTTGAACACCATAATTAAATATTTTTAAATTATCTTTTGTAATTATATTTACTTCTACAAATTTAGGGGTAAATTGATATGTTTGTTGTGTATAATTAACAAGCATATCTTTATAATTTGTTTTTTGAAGAATTAATTCAGTAAAATCTATATGATTTTCAATTATAGATATTATCCATAATTCTGCCATAAAATATCCAGCACCTGTTAATGCTAATACTGGTAAATGTGATGGAAGAATTACATTATCATTATTTGTTTGAAAATCAATATATATAGCACCAATAAATGCTTCAAATATATCTTCCATTATTTTATAATTATTTCTTCCATTTGCTTCTTCTACTTGTTTAGAAATTATAGCGAATTTATTAAATCCTATTTTATCTGCTAAATATCCGAGCATTTTACCATTTACAATTCTTGTTCTTATTTTTGATAAGAACCCTTCATTTTGTTCTGGAAATCTCATATATAAGTAATTAGCAACGACAAGATTTAAAATAGCATCACCTAAAAATTCTAATCGTTCATATGATACATCTTGGAGAGGAATACAATTAGAAGGACATTTAGAATTACTTGAAATAAAATCTGTATTTTTCATAGAACAATATGATTTATGGATAAAAGCATTTCTATAAATATTAAGATTATTAAATTTAATATCGATTAGACCATTATTATTAAAGAAATCTTTTAAATTTTGTTCTTCAAGAATAATATTATTTGAATTAAAAGGAAGTTCTTCATTAGTTAATTCTTTTGTTTTATTATGAATGCTTTCAATTTTCTTCATTCTTGAATATATATGTTTAAATCTATTTCATTTTTTATTTATATAAAAATAAATGAATATGATAAAATGAAATGATTAAATTAAGTGATAATATTAAGTTATTACCATATATAGATAGTTATTTAATTCAGAAAAATCATAATATAAAAATAGATAGTTTATTTATAAAAACATATGATTTAATAATTGAAATATTGAATTATAAGAATATAGAGGAAATAGAAAAAATAATAGATTTTAATGAATTAATTAAAAATTTAAAAAATAAAAAAAATTATAATGA
>Ga0214923_10002511_pt1 | contig 24264 bp, 22 predicted proteins | sample LL1510_MetaG_FD_177993 | JGI IMG/M metagenome (GOLD analysis project Ga0214923, IMG submission 177993) | Freshwater microbial communities from Lake Lanier, Atlanta, Georgia, United States - LL-1510 | ecosystem: Environmental > Aquatic > Freshwater > Lake | place: USA: Georgia | collected...
GCTGGCACCATTGATCCCAATATTTGGTCACAATGGGAGAATTCATTAGTACAAAGTTTTGCCATTAAATCCCCATTTGAGGTTCCGTTTATGATACATATAATTAATAATAAAATCATACGCGATGAACGAAAAATAGAGATCGCAAATCCTATCGAGTTCAAACCGCTAGATGTTAATCGTTTTCATACAATATCACATGATGGTACAAAAGTGCCTTTTATAATTGTTAAAGAGAAAGGCATTAAACCAAAGGCACAACTAGTATATGTGTATGGCTCATATGGATCAACCACACCAATTGGATGGCCTTATGCGAATTGGTATCCAATACTTAAGAGAAAATGGGCCATAGTATTCGCACTTGTTCGTGGTGGCGGAGATGTAAATGAAGGATGGGCTGAGGCAGCTAGAAGAGAGAATAGGCATGTATCGGTGGATGATTTTGAGGCGGTTATTATTGCTGCGAAAACTAAAAATGGATTAGACGCGGATAAGACAGTTATTTTTGGTCGTTCTGCAGGTGGTTTACCTGTTGGTGCGATTGTAGGGCGTTATCCTGACGGCCACTTAGTAGGGGCGGCTTTTACAGAAGTTCCCTATGTAGATATACTTAGAACAAGTACTAATCCAGATCTACCGTTAACAATGGGAGAATTTGAGGAATTCGGAAATCCGGCTGAAAGAATCTTAAATTTTAAGGAATTATTATCGGTATCTCCGATCAATACATTACCGGCAGATGGTGCCCCTGGTGTATTTGTAATGAGTCGTGTGGGTCTTCTAGACAGGCAAGTCTATGCCTATGAATCCTTTAAGTGGATTCAACGGTTAAGGGGTGGAGCTTTAACATCGGATGGTATGATTAGTCATCCGAATGGAAAATATGTGACATTTGAAAGAAAAGAGGCGCACCATTATACTCCGCCTAAGTTTTCCCGGTTCCGTGCGATTGATTTGGCGATTTTAGATAACTGGATTAATGGAAAGTTGAAATTTTAGAAGTGTCCGACAGATGGTGCGTATCTTAGATTTTTCTGGAATTGTATATAAATAAAATCTAATTATGTAGTATAAAGATGCCTAATACAAATACCGTAGCTGCTAATGGATCTGCTCCCAAACCTGTAGTTGGTGGTCGCCGCAAGCGTGGCACCCGCCGCGCGCGCCGCACTCACCATAAGAAGGGTGGTGATCGTAATCGCAACCGCAATCGCACGGAAGGTGGTGATCGCAATAAGAACCGCAACAAGAATGGTGGCAAGCGCCGCACGAAGAAGAACCGCGGCACGAAGAGACGCCGCAACAATTAAATATTTGCCATAAATCGGTATGGAAGTATTTTATAACAACTAAACGCTAGTTAATTTTTAAAAGCTATTTAGTTGATTACGGAGCTATCTAATAGAAATATGTGTATAATATAGAATGGCAGGACTAAATTCTAGTGAAGTAAATATTATTTTATCTAATAATCAGATAAAAAAGAAACAAGCCACTAAAGTATCAGCCCTTTTAGGGCATTCAAATAATAATATTAAAAAACTACAAAATTTAAATAAAAAGATTCATAATCAGTCTAACCCATTTCTTAGGCAACAACTGCGTGAAAAAAGACGTAAAGAAAGACGTACACTTAATCTTAGTAAAAATACATATAATGATATAGATTATCTAGAACGATTAATAGAAGAAAAAAATGCAGCAGCAAAGGATGCGGAAGGGGAATTGATTCTTTTTATAAAGAATGAACCACCTTATAAGGATAAATTCAATATGGATGATGTAATATTGTCAATTGATAATATTAAACATATAGATATTAATAATAGTAAATATCCAAATTTATTAGAATGGAAAGAGATTCATAAAGAACTAGAATCTTTTATTGATAAATTACCTAATAATACTAATAATAATTATAATAAAAATAGTATTATAGCAGAAGGAAGAGATTATGGATTTAATGTAGATGCTATTCTAGAAAAATTACCTAAGCGCAGTTTTTTAAATAGACTTCCTAAGCTTCCTAAACTTCCTACAATATTAACTAGAAAAAATAAAGCTAATCCAGATTTACCTACACATCAGAATACTTCTAATACGCAAAAGAATTCATCTATAAGTCCAGCTACTCCAGTAACTCCAGTACAACCAGTAGCTACAGATAAACCATGGTATAAATTCTGGGGTGGCAGCCGCAAAACAAATCGCAAACGTAGCGGTGGTAATTTTTATAGAAGTGGTATGGAATACTTATCCCTTGGTGAAATCGAGGCTGCTAAGATTCAGGCTCAAAAGGCATTCAATGATACGACATTTGAATATAAAAAAGTATCTCAACTTTTTAAGCAGAATCCTAATGCATATGAATCAATGGCAATCAAACTTGCCGCTGAACGCAGTGCTGCTAAGAATGATTTAAATTCTATTGAGGATGCGGAATATAAAGCACTGGAACGGGCAGGAAAAGCTGAAGACATTCGTCGTATTTCACTTGGTAGATCCCTTAATAACGCAGCCAGAGAGGCACGAGAAGCCCCTCGTCGTTCTTCCTGGTTTTCTTTGGGCAGAGGCGGCCGCAAAACCCATCATAAAAAGCGTCATATGCGTAAAGGCTCTCGCAAAATCCATCGCAAATAATTAAGCCTTCCCGACAGAAATGCGTATAATAGATTGGAATACGGTATTAAAATGTGCGGATAATGTAAAATGGAAGGAGTGAATGAAAGTAAAAATGGTCTAAATATGAGTGAAATACATTTTAGTAATAGGATGCCTAATAGCAACATTAAAGCCGCTCAAAATGCATTTAAAAGGGGTCTTAACTATCATACAACAGGTATAACCTTAAATGAGAATAGTGTAAAGAATAAATTATTAATTAGAGCTCATGAAGCAGGATTAGAAGCTTTAAAAAATAATATAGAAGTATCAAAATTAAAAAATATTGAAAATGGATTAAAAAGAATGGGTCGATGGGATCCTAATGATCCTGTTGTTCTAGAGAGAAAACAGATTGAGAATAGAATAATAGCAGATGGGAAAGTAAAATATTGGGAAAATACAATACAAAAACGTGCCGCTCTACAAAGATATAATGGTCGTAATAGATGGGTAAAGAATCAATTAGAAAGAAGTAAACAAGTTCAATCTGCTCTTACACAAAAAAAGGGATGGTTTTCTGGTGGAAAGCATCGCAAAACTCATAAGCGCCACACTCATAAGCGCCGCCCCAATAAACATAATAAAACCAAAAGAAATCGCAATTAATTATTACTAATTACATTTTCACATATACAGATCTATAAAGATTTAAAATCTAGATAGATCTATATTAACCACTTTACCTCCGGCCAAAACCTCTAAAACTATTGATATTGTGATGAAAATGAAAAATAGCTAAAATTGTAAAGTGTGTAATAAGCAGTAGAAGAATGATTATTAAGGCCACACTCATAACACTTGTTGTAATACTGGTCGTAGTTATCGCAACGTCTTATTATGTAAATAAAGAAGGTTTTGACGATATTACTAATAATTTGGGTAGCGCATTAAATACAGTTACACCCGATGCTGCTTCGTTATTAAATAATTTACCGCCGACATCTCGCGATGCCTTACGATCAGCTGCTTCAGAATTAACTGGTGTTCCATCATCGGCAACAGGTGGTGCCTCAACGGCTGGTGCCTCAACTGGTGGTGCCTCAACTGGTAGTGCCTCAACGGCATCAGCACCCAGAACGCCACCCGCATTAGCAACGCCACCCGCATTAGCAACGCCACCCGCATTAGCAACACCACCAGCATTAGCAACACCACCAGCATTAGCAACACCACCAGCATCCGCAATACCATGTTCTCCGCAAGCAACATCTGGAAGTTCACCAACCAGAACCGATGTTGTCCCTCAAGTATCATTCAGTGACAACGGATATAATGCGTTAATGCTACAACAAAAGGCAGACTTATTAAAGGATATTCAAAAAGTTGTAAGAAACGAAGTTCTAGCTAATAGAAGTACAACCCCCATGTTACATAATGATAGTTATGGATGTGAAGCTGAAGAAGAACATAAAGATGGGTGCGAACCTGTAAAAGAACACGGCTGTGATACTGAAGATGTACCTAAAAATGAATGTGATACGAAATCCGCGAAGGATAAAGTTACGGCCGCTATATCCCAAGGCAAGGAATATGAAAATAGCTGCTATAAAGATAAAAAATCAAAGGCATCTTGCCCCCCACAGCCAGATATGGCACAATTTATTAAGAAAGATGCAATCCCCTGCTGGGGATGTAATCTAGATTACTAGACCAATTCTCCGCGCATTCATTATAAAAGATAATATAAGAAAGTAGGATGTTTGCGTTCTTAGCATTACTTTTTGTTTTAATAGTAATTTACTTTTTTACTTCAGAAAGCAATAAGAGTAATGTTACAAAAGAGGGATTTAATCCAGTAAATACGTCGCCATCGCACAAAGTTAATATACCTGTAAATATAATTCCTCCTGCTATACCACCGCCCCCGGCTAGAAGTATAGATGATTCCAACGTTCAAGCCTCTGATTTACCAGGACATTTACCAATTGCTCCATACGAGCAAATTGCCTCAATGAGCCCACTACCATATCAAGATACATCACTAATTAAAGCAAACAGACAACAATTAGTGTCAATGCTTGAAATGGTAAAGGGTTTCCTCGCATTTGAGGCGCAAGAGCTTTCTGAGCGTTCCGACCCTACAATTCAACTCCCACTTAATACGGCCAGAGGTGATTTTCAAGTACTACAGGCCGAAGTAGAAGTACTTAACCGAAATCCTGGTTTACAACCCACTATTACTCAATCGCACTTAAACGAAATTGCCTCCAACTTAGCATATCTACAGCGTGAAGTAAGATTAATAGGCGCGGCTGGCCCAATTCAGGGACCTATTTATGAGTTTACTCAACCAGTTGATGTACGCGGTGCAGTTGAAGGATTTGCTGGTGGTGTGCCAGATCAACTATCTGGAACAGGACTATTGTCTGGAACAGGACCATCAGCAGGTCAAATTGCGACTCCAGATGATTTAAGAAATTTTGTAACACGAATTAGTGGTGATATTTTACGCTTATCTGCCAGTGGTACAACAGATCCTATTGTTAATGCACGTGTAGTAGCCCTTACAGAATTAAAGTCCAATGTACAAACCATATTGGACCAAGTAGATAAAGGAGAATTAATGTCAACTGAAATACCAATAATGAAGAGGGATGTTGAAAACGCATTTCCAATTTTAGGTAATCCATCTCAACCACTGCCCCAAATAATTAAAACAGTTGGATTACCTTCAGGATTAGCAAATTTATTACCACCAAATATACAAAATGACCCAAATACAAGAAGAGAAATTAATAGCTTAATTAATAAGTATGCTGATACAATTGTAAACGGTATAAGTGCATCATTTGGAGTTAAATATACAAGCCCCAGAGAAGCAGAAAAAGCTCGAGCACTAGCATCGACTATTGAAAAAACAGGATTCCCATCGGCAGCCGATTTAGATAATGCATGTAATACAAAGTTTATGCCAGATGGTGGTCTAGCACCAGTAACCGATAGATTAGCACCAATGCCACAGGACGCTGGACGTGGCCCGTCACAATTTGATTGGGAACGAAGAGCTAGGGAGATTGAAGCACAGGTAAAGAAGAGAGGATTAAAGTCAAGTGATTTTGGAATAATGCCAGGTAATACAAAAGTATCAAAAGATTTTTCTTGGAAGGGGTATGCGCGTATGATTTGTACTAGACTACAGGCGACAATGGACCCCGCCCTACCAGAAACATGTGGATGCCCGCCGATGGATTGGGCTGGCTGGAGAATTGCCAGATAGATTTTTTTAAAAATAAAAAAATAAAATAATAAAACAATAATTAATAGAAAATGGATTTTGTAGTAGAATCCGATGTAATAATTCGCGCGGTTGATAAACCATTTAATGAACGTCAAGTAATGGGTTCATTTGCTACAAGCGAATTAGCCTATCAATTTGTTGAGAAGTATTTACAAGATACGAAGGATTTACATACATATTTTACACGACAGTACTTATGCCCTCGCAACGGTGATAATAAAAATGAATATGAAGATAGAATTCGTGATGGAAGAATAATAGCTATTAATGTTGTTTTAGGTCAATTTGAGGATATGATTTATATTCGAAAAACTACACCTTAGAGACGTTATAAAAAGTATGTTAGAAACAGAATGATGGCTTCACCAATTCATATGTTAGGAGTTTTTGTAATAGGTCTGGCAATAGGTTTATATGTATCACGCCTATCAAAAAGAGAAGGATTTGCCAATGGAAGTGATAGTGATGCTAGTCCGGCATGCCCTGACTGTAAACAGCCTGACATGAGCAAATATGTACTTAAAAGCTCTATACCACCTTGCCCTGCTGTCCCTGATTTAAGTAATTATATACTTAAAAGTGAGTGCCCTCCAGTACCCGATTTAAGTAATTATGTACTTAAGAGTTCGGTTCCAAAACAGACTCCAGTAATTTTGGATTGTTCGAAATGCCAGAAACCAAAGGGAGAGTGCCCACCATGCCCTCGTCCTCGCTGCCCCGAAGTGAAATGCCCGCCGCAAACTAAATGCCCTGCTTGCGCCCCTTGCCCGAGACAGTCTTGCCCCCCGGCTGTGGTGAAATGTAAGGCAGAAGGTGTTGTACCATCGGGCGACTCACTTGTTAAGTCATTCCTTGGACCTCTTAATTATACAGGATTTGGCTCGAATTAGACTATAAATCATATTTGATAATATTTAACAATAGTATTATATCAATAATATTATTTTTAGATAGGGAAATGGACACTAGATTTTGGGGTCCTTCCGGTTGGAAATTACTCCATTTAATAACATTTAACTATAAGTATTCGCCGACAAATGCGATAACATACGCCCAGTTTCTAGAATCAATACCCTACATCCTCCCGTGTAAATTCTGTAGGGCATCACTTACAGATTATTACAAGGAATATCCTTTTAAGACATATGTTAATATAAATCCAAAATTAGATTTGGATTTATGGATGTATAATATTCATAACTGTGTTAATGACAAACTTAGAAAACAAGGGCTAAATCCAAATCCAGATCCCAAATTCAATGATGTTAAAAAGTTTTATGAAAAATGGATGAAGTGTGACTGGCGAGAGCAATTAAACACGTTTTGGGACTTCTTATTCGCAGTCGCATATAATCATCCAAAGGAAGCATCGCGTCGTTCAAAGCCTATGCCAAACTGTCCTCCAGAAGTTTATAAATGTAAAGATAAGTGTGAAAAGAACAAATGGAATGTATTAAGTACAAAGGATAGAATTTACTGGTTTAGACGCTTTTGGGCGTTTCTTCCGGCTGTTCTTCCTATAGAGATATCTATACAATGGGAAAAGATTGAGAAATTGAATCCGCCTACTCTTGATTGCCGCCGCTCAACTCTAGCCTGGTTGTGGAGAATGAGATGTACTCTCGATACTAAATTCAAAGATCCTTATACAAGTATTTGTCAAAAAGTGGCAGCGCACTCAAGTGATTGTGGTAAAGCGTCATCACGTACTATAACATGTCGCAAGCAAAGAAAGCGAAAGCTGCGGCATACAATTAAAAACACAAAATAGTCTAAGAGAAAGTAGGGTATAACAGTGATGGATATACAAAAATCATTAATCTATGTTGTTATTATCATAATAGCGTGCTTAATAACACTATTTACGTTTGATACATGGGAAACATTTGGATTAGTATGTATTTTATTAATATGTCTTAGCTATATTTTTATTTTAGCAATTGATAAATTAACGCCTTTAAATTACAGTACGATTCGAGAGGGTTTTGTAACTGAATCGGCCGCCGTCGCATCAAAGTATGAATGGTTATCCAATGATGATTTATTTGATGATTTTTATGCAGGTGTTTTTACAAAGCTAACACAAAATGAAAATCTAATTCAAGCTGAGACCGCAGTTTGTTTAGAGGAATTTACAAAAAATACGGCAAAAGACCAACTTGTAGTATTAGACGCAGGGTGTGGTATTGGAATAGGCACAGTTGCACTAGCAAAACAGGGTGTGGGAATGACAGTTGGAATTGATAAGAGTCAGGCAATGATTAGATATGCCAAAGGTACAACTGTACCAAACTCAACTCTAAATGACTCACAGAAACAGGATATTGAATTTAGAACATTTGACTTAGTGGGTCCAGGTGCGGCGGCCGCTGCTGAATTTACAAACGCCATGTTGCTATATTTTACAGTATACTACTTCAAAGATCTTGATAACCTCTTTCGCAATCTCGCTCTATGGGTTAAACCAGGTGGCTCTTTAGCTATTGAGGTTGTAAATAAATACAAGTTTGAACCTGTTCTTGATTCAAGTAATCCATGGATTGGCTTCTCACCGCAGAAGTATTCAAAGGAGCGTTTAACAAAGTCAAAGGTGGTGTTTGATAAGTTTGATTATGAAGCCGAATTTGATTTAGAGGATCCAAAGGCCGAATTCCGTGAAACATTCCGTTTTAAGGACGGATCTGTACGCAGACAAAAACATACTTTATATATGGTAAATATTCCAGATATTGTTAAGACAGCTCAGAATAATGGCTGGACTTACACAAAGTATGTTGATTTAATGCCGTTTTCATTCCAATATGGATATTTACTATTTTTTAGTCGCAATGCTGAATAGTATTACATAATATATTTTATATATAAAATTTGAATCAGTGTATGCCATATTGTTATACCGAACAATATGGCAGGCCCTTCTACACAATTTAAGAAACTTCTCCTTGAACATGATCGCATGTCTCGTGATCGTATTCTCTTTAAATTATCCAATTGGCTCATGGAACAGCATGTAACCGATCCACATGCCGCACAATGCAGTTCTGTTCTACAAATGTTATGTAATGATAATGGATATCAAACTGATATGGCATTTCAAACAAATATGAACTGGATTAACCTACAAAACAATGATAATTGTATTTCATTTCAACGTATTGTGGATGCAAACTTAGCAATACCACAGCCTGTATTACCACCGCCTGTAGTATCACTGTCTGTAGTATCACCTCCTGTAGTACCACCACTAATTCAAGAAACAAAATCAAAAACACAAAAACGTAGAGCAATCCCTAAACGAGTTCGTGGACTTGTGTGGAAAGCCCATTTTGGAGAGGCCATGACAGGATCTTGCTTCTGTTGCCTAAAGATTATGGAGGCTCTTGATGATTGGCATGCAGGTCATATCATTGCTCATGCTAATGGAGGACGAGACAATGTAGAAAATCTAAGACCTGTATGTATATCATGTAATTTATCTATGGGAACAGAAAATATGGATGATTTTAAGCAACGTTGTTATGCACATTAATATACCAATCTGACATTGTAACATATTTTTGTAACCCAACAATAGACATAAAATTATCTATCCAGGGTTGTAAAATAATACATCCAATTGCTTTATCATATTTATTATATAATTTATTAAAAAATATATTTAATGTATCTCCTTCATTGTATACACTTTTAAGTTGATTAATAATTTCATCTGGTGTATTTCGAATATACAACATTACAAACTCTGTAAATGTAGGTAAAGAAGTATTCATAATTCGGTATAGAGTACTTTTATAATCGCTATAGTATGGCTCTTTTAGATAAGCTTTAAAATACTCCTCATACCATGTCATACCCTTTTGTATAATATAAAAATATGGCAAAGATATAACTTTACCTAATGGCGTACCTAAGGGCGTACCTAACGGCGTACCTAACGGCGTACCTAACGGCGTACCTAACGGCGTACCATTATCACATCTTTTTGATGATGCGTCATTTAGTTTAAATTCTTTAATAAACGGACATATTCTTTTTACAAATGACATAGAAACATTAATTATATCTATAGTACCTTTAAGAGCAATAATTTCAGAACAAGTTTCATAGTATTTTACTAAAATAAGTGAAGCTATTGATGTATCAATAAGACTATTATCTGATGGAAAAAATACGGAAATTGTTACATATGCATTATCTAATTTTATTGGATTACCCTGAGGGCTAGCTAAGGCCTTACCAATATAAAATGTGCCATTTATTTTATTATCTAAAGAATCAATATAATTATATATAAATAAACATTTATATTTATAGCCCAATGGACTATTTAGAATAGTTATAATCTTTTTAATCATACCTAATATTCTAAATATAGTATTTAGATTATATTATACCAACAAAATAAAAAGTATAATAAAATAGTATAATGAACTCTGTACCAATTTTTGATGTATTTCAAAAAGGTCTTATACGGGGATCAGAAAGATTAGCTTATGATCCCTCTAAAGCTTACGCATATGTTGAACATCCTGTGGAGGGGTGGCGAGTATATTTAAGATCCTGTGTATTTCTTCATCCCATTGATGAGCCGTTTAATAGCAAGCATTTTTTGGTAGTAAAACGTCGAGGAGCTCATAGAACAAGTGCCGCTTGGGAGCCACCAAAAGGCCAAATGGAGGGGAAGGACGCAAAGTCAAATATGTCTATACTAGAGTTATTAAAGGAGAATGTTCGAAGAGAAACCGAAGAAGAATCACATGTATCCGAAATTGAAAATTTAAAACACACAGGGCTAGTATTTCAATCTCAAGAAGGAAATTACGCAAAAAATACGTATTTCCAATACCATATTTTCCAGGGATTTATAACACCAGAACAGATTCAACAATCATTTGACACATTTGAATGGATAAAGGAGCATCCAAAGGCATTCGCGAGATGGAAGAGAGATAGAAGAGAGAAAGACGCAGTGGCCTGGTTTAATCCTAAGACAACAAGACTAAATCCAAGATGGTGCCCTGATATTCTAGTATTATATCTACGTAATTTCAAATAAATAGCACACTAAATTTTATCAACCTTTACTGAAAGTGGGCCAATGTCATCCATTTGTTTTTTAAGAAGTTCCTGATATTGTTGTTTGTAATTATACGTACAACTATGTTCCTCAGCATTTAAATGTGTAATACAAAATAGTTTTTCACATTTACATTTATACTCCATTATAAGTTTCTTGTTACATTTATCACATCGCACCATTATATGGATTGGATTATATAAGGCACTAAAATCCAGATTAGAGAAATCAATTTTATAGTCAGTTTAAAATGTCAATAGGTCTAAATAATAATGGTCTTCTGGAAAATATATCCTCTATTAAATGTTATTCAAACAAAATTCAATAGAGATATTTTTAAGTCGCAAATATTTGAAAGAGACTTTATAAAATCACCGACTGGTCTAGACGCAATAGTTATTCGACCTAATTATAATAATCATTTAATATCAGAAATTCGGCAATTTATAAAAAATAATTTTGGGTCTCCTCCTACTTCGCCTATTTTAGATATTCCAGAAAGTCAGTTACTTGGGGAAAAAGATCACATAGTAATTGTCAGAGATCTCAATGGAGATATAGCAGGATGTATTCGTTATCATTATCTGGGTGTATTCGTAAAACAAAACCAAGAGATATATTGTGTCGATTGTTTTACTGTGTATAAAACTTGGCGACAAAAAGGCATAGGTGATTATCTTCTAACCTTTTTACATAATTATGTAAATGAGCATAATATACCATATGCCATGTTTTTGAAAGAGGGGCGAAACTTATCAATTATTCATGCTCCTCTTTACACAGGTATATATGTATTTAGGGAGCTTCAAGTAAGTAAATCAAATATTAGGGTTCTAACACCAGCACAGGCATATAAATTAATAGATATATTTAATGAATTAAATCAAATGCTTATTATTCGTAATATTAAATCGACGAATCAGTATTGGAAATTATATGAAAAAGGGACGTATAAAGTATTAGTGTGTTTTCAAGACGCATATCAAAGTTTTAAAGCAAAGCGACCTGAAGCGAAGCGACCTGAAGCGAAGCAACCTGAAGCGAAGCAACCTGAAGCGAATGATCGATTAAAGAAGATATGTTGGGCTACTGGATGGATAGAGAGTCCAAATATGACAGATGAGTATCGTGAAGAAGCTTCAAGAGAATTATCTGATTCAATGTATCCAGATTTTGATTATGTATGGATGAATAAAAAATGGATTGGCAATAATAAAACCAGTGAATGGAAAATCGATGGACCATTCCACTGGTATTCTTATCAGTGGACTTCAAGTATTAATATTAATAATTCATACTGTATTTTAGCCTAAATTAGATTTATATTCGTGTTGGCGCCGCCCCTGGCATACGTACATTTCGTGTAGGAGTTACTTGTGTAGTTACAGCCGCCTGTTTATTTACAACTGCCTGTTTATTTATAACCCCTTGTTTATTTACAGGAGTAGCTGTTCTAGGAGGATTGCGAATAGCGATTACTTGAGGACTTGAATCAAGAACAATTTTCATGCCCTTAAGATACGTCCCTTCACAATTAGAATAATATTTAATAAGTAAATCGCGTGCTATAAAATTAATACGTTCAATTTCAGGAAATCCCTTTTTGATGATATTATCACTTAAAGAGATTCTGTATCTCCCAGAGGATTTATCACGATCAATATTAAATAATAACTTAATTATTTTACCACATTCTGCGGCATGTGTAAGTTGTATTCTATATAATTGATTAATAATAGCATATACATTACTAACTGTATCAGCAGGTACTGTTACATCACCAGATATACCCTTACAAAGTTCCGCGTCTCTTTTATTTCTAATTCCTTTAAGTCCCGCCTTTATATTCTCTTCCTTTATAGTTTCTTCTTGTTTATCACCAAATAGGATACCCATTTTCTTCATAAATTCTGTGTATAATTCTAAAGATGATCTTTTATCAGGACCAGGTCCTGGTTTTGTACCAATAATAATCTTAGGTGTTCCAAAGATTACAGTATCATAGAACAACTGTGATAATGCCGCCAGACCTGGACTATTATCAAGCGGTGAATTAGGTTGAGGAATACCACTACGTGAAACTTCGGTTTTAGTTCCAGAACTAGATATTGTACTATATTCAAGAAATTTTGCTTTACATATATGTGATACTGCGGCTTCTCCTCTTAATGGCATAGTTTGAAGAAGCTGCATCGCACGCGCTAAGCAGTGACCGAGCGGTTTAGTTTTAGTAAGATTTTGAACGATTCTTGCTAATCTAAGCTCCTCTGTAGTACCTGTTTCGGATATTATAACACCAGAAGATGTAGTAGTAGAAGATGTGTAATTTAGAGTATTTTTCTTTATAAATTCTACAACTTTAGATAATGTCTCATTAAAATATTCTGATACATTTTTGTCCGAGCCTTTTATAGTGTAAATATATGCTTTAGCACCAGAAGGTCTTTCTCGCTCAACTGTTATAGATTTATTTGGAATAATATCATTACCTAATTCAATAGTTTCAGAAGTAGTAGAATCTTTTTTGTAGTATTTAAATTTTCCAAAAGTAAATATAGTATTACCACCAATCCCCTCTATTTTAGCATATGCTTCAAGTTGAGAATACATTTTACCCCCTATATAGCCAATGAAAAAGATGCCTTTTTGTAATTTAGATTCAGAAATTACACTTGTAGTAATAGGACGACCAAATTCATTTCTTTCTTCAATTTTTGGATAAAAATAAATCTGACCCCTACTATCTCCTTCACCTGTATATGTGGATAAATAACCCTTTTGTATGTCTTTTTCATCGTATAAGAAAGATCTTAAAAAATTAAAATTACCCAGTGCTCCAGCAGGTGGATTAGTGCCGCCACTAATAGCGCCACCACTAATAGCGCCACCACTAATAGCGCCACCCCTACTTACATATGAACTATATCCAGGTGTAACTAACCCCTTTTTAATGGTATCTGTTGGTAGTGAAGTTATCCCACTTTCGGATATAACATTGGCATCATCAATAACGGTTAACGCTAAGGCACCATAAATTTGGAAAATACGAGTATAAAAATATGCCAGGGTTAAACATAATGATTGCTTTTCATCTTCGGTATCTTTAGAGGGATTAATAAGATCCTTAACAGGTCTAAAAGCTATAACACCTTTTTTATCTTTAAGGGGTTCTATTTGTAGCTCAAAAAAATGCTTATAAAGATTATTGGCTAAAAAAATAACATATTTTTTACATTCTGTTGGATTAGATAACGCTAAAAAGTCCCGTACACTTATTTCTTTTAACATATACTCTAACATTACATCCATCATACCTCGGGTATCACGAGTTAATTCAAATACTTTTTGTCTTGACAAAGTACTTGGGATTGATTGACTTGTACCCATTCCTATTATGAACTTTTTATTTTTTATAGAACAGTTTCTAAAACATCCGAATAGCTCTCAAGTCGCTTCAGACACTTTTGTAGAGTAGCAACTGAGATTTCACTAGCTTCGGCAATCTTTGAAACAGGAATATTAAGGATTTCACATCGCTTAATAACAAATGCTACACAGCCAGCTGCCAGTGACGGCGGCATATTCTCCTGACTTAGCCCCTGCTCCTCCGATTTCTCTGCGACTCTCTTACATAACGTATAGAGATGGTCCATTTGATTGCGCGGAATAGGTAGACGTGAAAGAGGTAGCTGAATGTATTCGGTGGCACGGGTGCTTGCTTGACTGGGTTTATTTGTCGAATTATTATTAAGCAGGCCTTTCTGGCGGGCAAGGGCCATAACTTCCTGCATTTGTTTTAGTGCTTTGGTAAAAGTGGCCGAATTCAAACCGAAAATGTCCGCAATTTCTTTAGGTTTTCTGGGTGAACCCGATTGTTTCAAACCCATATATAAACAGGCCGAAAGTAGCGCGTCACGACTTAGTCCCTGACGACCTCCAATACCCTGTAGCGTTGTATAAAGGCTCTTTGCCTCCTCAATAATGGACTGATTAATTCCAGAATTCAGACCAATAAGAGAGAGACGTTCGCAGGTTTGGATAAATGAGCGCTCCTTATATGGTACAGTATTCCAGGAATGATATTTGCGAACACGATACATTGTTTTAGCAGTACCATATCCATTTAAGATAACCGTTCCAAGTGAAGCCTCAGGTAGACGAGGATCTTGTGGGGCACCGACACGAGTAGGATCTCCTCCACGATCTTCTTGAGAGAAGTAACGGTACTCGGCGGTATTATCAAACGGACGGGCTACAACAAAGCCGCATTCTTTACATGTAATTAAATCATCACGGTCTAGACAATCTGTATTTAAACAGTGTGGGCAGCTATCGACGTCGACCGTGAATTTCTTGGATACATCTTCCTCCCAGCTTTCAAAGGATTCAAGTTCTTTGATAGGTGTGAGGTTATTGCGAAGTTTAAATAACGATTCCATATTTGCTACCCTGATTGTGTCGGAAACAAACTTTTCAAATTTTTAACACACGTCCTCAATTTATATTGTATCTAATGAAGCCATTTTTCTACATTTAAAGCGGCCATACATCCTGAGCCGGCTGCAGTAATTGCCTGTCTATAATGCGGATCCTGGACGTCGCCAGCCGCCCAAATTCCTTCCACATTTGTTTCTTTTTTTTCATTTGTGACAATATATCCAGCTTTATCAGTTTCAATAAGCCCTTTAACAAATTGAGAATTAGGTACGTGTCCTATTGCTACAAACAGGCCCGTGACTTCCAATTCAGTTATTGCATAGGTTGAATCCTCAGAAACCGTATTTTTAAGAATAAGCTTTTCAATATGATCACCGCCTTTTATTTCAATAACCTCATTATTCCATATAGGTACAATTTTGGGGTTCTTAAGTACTCTATCAATCATAATCTTACTTGCTCTAAGTGTATCTCTACGATGAATCAAGTATACTTTAGATGCAGTATGAGACAGATGTAGTGCTTCTTCACAGGCTGAATCACCGCCGCCTACAACTGCGATAGGTACGTTTCTATAACAAGGAAGACCACCATCACATACGGCACATGTACTAATTCCTTTATGCCAGAAAGTATCATAACCAGGAACATAGAGTCGGTTGGGTGTAGAGCCAGTTGAAATAATTATAGTTTTGGTATGATATTCCGTTTGAGGTGTTTGAATAGTAAAAGTTCCATCCTCATTTTTAGTAATTTTAGTAGCAGTTTCTGAAATAACAATAGTTCCGAATCGCACACTCTGCTGCTTAAATCTCTCAGTTAATTCATAACCATCTACTCCCTCTGGAAATCCAGGGTAATTTTCAACAGTTTTAGTTGTAGTTAATAGTCCGCCAGATATTACATCTCCGCTACTATCGCCTTCTAACATTAGCGGATTAAGATTAGATCTTGCTAGGTATAGGGCAGCGGTATGGCCGGCGGGACCTGAACCAATAATTATAACATTGTATAGCATTTATAATTTAATCGCTGTTATTATTTAGGTTCTTACATTATATTATATTATATTTAAAACTTAATAAAATAGTTTCTGATAAATAGGGGAAATGAGTACTGTTCCACAACAGGGTTCTGAAACAAGAACAACAATCCTTCCGAGTATGGTTCCTTCTGGTATTGGATTTTTTGGCTCTCCATATAAACCGGCTGACGCTATGCTAACGCCGCCACAAATTGGTGTCGAGGTTGGTGATTCTATGGGATCAGTAATTAATGCAGTAAAAGGCGTTGGATTCTATTCAGATCAAATTGGGTTTGGAGCTCCATCAACTGGCTTAACGAATGGTATGCCTTTAAAGCCTCTTGGTGTTAATTATTTTATAAAAACGGGGGTTAAATGTTCAAATGGGGCGGATATGTGGCAATACATGAAGGGAATAACAGAAGGAAACGCATTAGGTGAGAAAACTAAGAGAGTTATGGCAGAAATGGGATTACCACCATTAAAAGGATTAGCACCAGGAATGATTGAAGACGCGGAAAATGCACTGAATCCTGCCCCATTAATGAGTGCATTATTTGGATCTGGATATCCTCAATGTAAACAAGTAACATTACAAGTTGGTGATGCATATGGTAGGATTACAGATCCTGATACAGGAGAGAATTGGATAGGAGAACAAGATGGTGTTGCTCGAACTGGTGGTGGTTATGTACAAACTCGATGGGTCCAAGATACGGACCGTTCAGGAAAGCCTGTTAATCTTACAAGAGATCAATGGGTCTCTGAACCCAAAACGTTTAATCCTAATGGAACTCCAATTAAAAAAGAATCTTTTGAAAATATGTTAACACATCCCTCTACTATTATTGTAGTAGGAGTGTTATGTTTATTGGCACTTGGATTAATCAAGAAATAAGATTAATCAAGAAATAAGATTAATCAATAAATAAGATTAATCAAGAAATAAATCCAATATATAAATCATCTATTATAATTTATTTCATAGAATATAATAGATGGCCGCATTACCGCCGCATATGGTATTTTCATATTGGATTTTATTATGGTTTATTCTATATTATTTTAAATTAATATCATTTAGTCCTAAATTTGCTATAACACTGGGAATATTAGAGAATATAGTACTATTTATTTTTATGCTATTATGGGGAACAAGTACAAGAACAATAATTTGGTTTGCAATTATAAATACATTAATTAAAATTCTACCTTTTTATTATTTAAGAAACGAATCATATAATTTAAAGGATATATATTTTACAATTGCTCTATTTGTACTATTTATTGGCTGGCTTCATATAAATAAACAGAGTCTAGTAGGAAATGCTAAATTAATATATGATTCATTCATATATGGAAAAGATAAAACACCATTTATGGGCTTATTAAACAAAATAGAAAATAATTTTAAAATATATGAAATTATTTAACCGTTTTAAATGCGTAAAATGCACTAACACCGCCAAGGAGCTGTGCGAATACATATTTAAATAGATCTATAGGACTTATCGAACCATTCATGTACATTGCCAGCGAAACAGCTGGATTTATATGTCCTCCACTGATAGAACCTATCAAGAATATAACAATGGCTAGCGCTCCACCAATTACTAGAGGATTACCACCGCTGGCAAAAATACTAAGAATTAGAAAAAATGTACCAATATATTCTGCGACATAGGAGACAAAAGATACTTTCATTTCTATATATTATTTAAGATTATTAGCTCAATCAATTATTTAGTATCAAACGCAAACATATGAGTTAAACGATTATTAGGAATATTATTAAGAAAGTTGTGAGAAAATGCGTGAACTAGATTAGTATTACAAATAACTAGACGATTATATATATTTCCAATAATATCTATTTTTTCAAAGTCCGTAATATCTTTATTCTTATTTTTCATAGTATCATCTGTGTTGTCTTTTCTTCTATATAGCGTAATTCCTGTATTAGCTGGAGCATCTGGTGTTAAGAATACAATACCATATTTATTATTTTCTTTATCAATTAAAATAGGATTATTATGTAGCATAATTTTACATATATTTTGGGATTCATACTTATTAGAAGTAATTATTTTAGACCCTAATATTTTTTCAAAGTTATTTTGGAAATATGAGGGTGGATGAATAGGAGGAATACCAGATTTATAATTATCTATAAAACTATTTGGATCAGTATAAAAATTATCAATAATAATTACAGATGGTTCTTGTAATGGTTCTTGTATAGTATTATGTGTATTAATATTTAAAAATGTGTGCCATTCAGATTCGAGTTTAATCTGAATTTCACAATTTGTATTTTCAGGAACTTCAAACATCCATCCGCACAAAATAATACTATTGCGATTAAATTTATCACATATATCAGTGCGCGCTAAAACTTCGCCAGCAATAATAACATCATCATATTTACAACGTACAGGACATACTCCCAACTTTTCACTAAATACCCAACCACTAAAAATATTAGTTGTATTTTTAATTTGTTTTTCTTCTAATTCTCCTTTTATGTAATTAATCAGTGTTTCATACATTTTAAATTATAATTTGATTAATATCTTTAGATTGCGATTATATACAAGATTATTTAGATGGAGTGCCATTACAGATTAGTTTCTGCTGTGTAATAAGCCGAGAACTCAGATTCATTGTTTCAAGTTCCTGTAGTAAGAGCTTAGTCGCATATGGAATATTAATATGACTAAACTCAGTCGTATTTCCACAACCACGACATGCCCAGATTGACTGTTCGGGATTAGCAATAGCCAGAAGTCCACAATTTTTACAAGAGTAGCATGAGAACATATCAGAACATTCCATTAGACGCTCCTTTGTAAATTCCGCCATACCATGTGCTACTACGCAATCACGCTCCATCTCTCCAAAGCGCAGCCCACCATCTCTTGCTCTTCCCTCGGCCGGTTGCCGAGTGAGCATAACTAATGGTCCTGATGCGCGGCTATGCTGCTTATCCGCAGCACAGTGACGCAGTCTCTGATAATAGCACGGGCCAATAAATATACTGGTCTCCATCATACGCCCAGTATATCCATTATACATAATCTCATTACCATATGGCTCCATACCATATTTATCACGTAGAATAGCTGATAAATCTTCTACAGTTGTGGCATTGAAAGGAGAGCCATCGCCTAGGCATCCAGTCATACATCCAATTTTACTTAGAAGTGTTTCCATAAGTTGTGCGATAGTCATACGTGAAGGAATACAATGGGGATTGATGATAATATCTGGAACAATACCAGACGCGGTTTGGGGCATATCTTCGGGGTTAAGAATCATACCCATTGTACCTTTTTGCCCATGGCGCGAAGAGAATTTATCTCCAATCTCAGGAATGCGATCTTTGCGCACACGAATTTTTACAAATGAATACCCCTCACCATTTCGATTCTTGTATACTTTATCAACATATCCACTCTCATTATTACGCGGCATCTTTGATACATCACGCTGCTTCTTGGCACCTGCTGGAAGAACCGCACCAGTAGCTACACGGAGCGGAACTACTTTACCAATTAGAACATCATCTGGTGTGACAAATTGATCTTTTGGAACAAATCCATCTTCGGCCAGTTTCTCATAATGTGCGTTCTTCATATGCTTAGTTTCAACCGAGTCAGGATTACAAAACTTCTCCTCTTCTCCGCTACTTTGATTCTTGCGTTCTTCGTCCTTGTATGTACGATAGAAGATTGAGCGATAGCGACCACGATCTAGAGCTCCACGGTTAATCATATTGGAATCTTCCTGATTGTAGCCAGTATATGTCATAATTGCGACAACAATATTTTGGCCGGCTGGGAGATTTTGTGCGCCATAGAACTTACTCATGTATGGTGAAACCATGGGAATTTCGGGATAGCATAGGATATGACTCATTGCATCAAAGCGTTCACGAAAGTTGAGAGAATATATCCCCATTGCCTGCTTTCCCATAGCACATTGATAGGCATTTCGAGGTGATTGATTATGATCAGGGAAAGGGATACCACTTGCCGCCGTCCCAAAGATTACTGATGGGTGAATTTCACAATGTGTGTATGAAGGATCATTCACACATGCTTCATAATCCATAGCGATATAGGCACCTTCTGACTCACCTGCATCAAGATACTCAAACAAGTGCTTCTCAGTCGGCGTCTCCCAAAAGAGTAGTTGATTCCATTCTTTGATATCGAGAATTTGTTGTTTTAATACACCAGTTTTATCTGCCGCAATTTCACGAATTGCGGGGGCATAGTATACTGGGCGAATAACACGACCAGCTTCACTAGTAATCCATAGTTCTTTAAAGGAATTCTTCCAAACAATACCAGTATGAATATGAATTTTACCAGATCGTTTGGCATTACGTAATGCACCAACAACTTCAACGGCATCTTCATTTGGTAGAATGCCAATCCAGGAACCATTCAGGAAAACCCGTGTATTATCATGCTTTTGTTGGATTGACGTATTACGTAGTGGAATAAGTTTATCCAGATTTTGAATAAAGGCGTAGACCGTAACAGGTGAGCCAAAGATACTTATAGCAGTAGTTGATGCCATATTTTTAATAACACCTACACCATGACCTTCTGGAGTCTCACAGGGACATACATATCCAAACTGCGAGTTATGTTGCTTGCGGGGGGCAATTAGCTTGCCCGTTTTCTCAATTGGCGTTGAAATTCGTCGCAAATGCGAAATCGCAGAAGTATAATTTAAGCGATTAAGTACCTGAGACACACCGATTTTTGAAGGACCGCCGATTTTGCCGCTGCCAAAGCTACCCGTGGCAAGAGATGATTTTAGACATACATCTAGAATAGTAGACTTGATAATTTTATTGATATTGTTAATATTGACAATTTCAGTCCAATTTCCAGTTGCCTTCCACGATCCACCATGAATCTCTTTAGAAAGTGCCGCCTTCATATCTTTAACCATGCGATTGTTGTAAGTTTTGCGGAAAAGATCGGCAAGTAGAAAGCCAGGAATATCTACACGCTTATTTGAATAGCCATCTCGATCATCAGTTGGAAGACGCTTTGAAGACGTCCATAGCACCTTTCGAGTCATATGCGCCAGGAAGCATGCCTTTTCATAATTCATATCACTTCCACCAATGTGAGGGAAGAGTTCCTCGCTAAGACTATCATGGACGCTGCTTTGCTTTTGCGACTTGATAGACCATGTATTAGTATGCTCTGCTAGCCACAATAAGGCTTGCTCCTGAGTTGTAATTGAACTCCCCTCAAGAATAGATTCAGTAATAATGTGATCGTATGTGGGATCATTATCATATCCAACAATTAGTTCATAAATATCCTTGTCTGCCAGTACTCCGAGAGCTCGGAAAAGAATAATGAGCGGAATATCCGTCTTGATTCGGGGTACAGTAGCGCGAAGCATAGTAATGAGCTGATTCTTGGGATGATAAACGATTTTAACGGTATTTGATTTAGGTACCTGATCGTTGTCGGGTCCGATACATTTAATTTCAACAACCTCCATTTCTTTCGCATTGCCGCGGCCATTTCGGAAAACAAATGGGCGATTTTCAGACATGCGTTCCATAGAGATCATGGCGCGCTCACCACCTTGAATGATAAAGTAGCCGCCGAGATCTTCGGGACATTCCCCCAGTTTAGAAGGGTGAATGTGTTTTTGGTCGTGTAGAAGGCAATATTTGGAGCCAACCATAACAGGTACTTTACCAAGATGGACGTTGGGAAAGATGCGAACATTTGATTCGCGAATACTATTCCGTGTATGGTCGATGAAAGTTGTTGTAACTTTAACATCGACATTGAGCGGCGATGCATAAGTAAGATTGCGTAGACGTGCGTCATTTGGCATCATGGGATGAATCGCACCATTATTTTCAAAGATTGTTGGTTTGCGAATTGAAATCTTTTCAAACTCAATTGTTACTTCATATTCGTGTTTTACTTTCTTATCTCCAGTGATACTTCCATCTGCTGTAGTACCCATAAGAGCATTAGCTGCGCTTGTTGATAGGCCAGTGGCAGTGGCGAGAGCAGATCGCGGACCCGCTAGGGGAATTTCCGGCGAGCCATATGAAGTGATGGGATTTGCCATATGAATAACCTCTGGAATGTCCACTTCCATAAATTGGTTAAATGACTCAATCTGATGACTAATAATTTGCTTTCCATCAGATTGTGTGATAAATGTTTCTAGAATGTGACGATGGCTTGGAATACTGTCATTTATAGTGGACATTTTTTACATTAATTTTTTAAATCAAAATAAAAATCAATTTTTAAAAATTATGGATATAAAAATTTTTATATTATTAATTTTATACTTATATAAGTCTCATTCATTCATACTATAAAATTAAGTTCTTACTTATAAATAATAAGGCATGTCTGATACAAAAACAGTTACAATTTCTGGTGGGGCGGCAGCTGATCTTTCAGGTGGTAAACGAAAACGTACTTATACAAAGAAACAAGCTGGTGGAGATATCAACGCAGTTAAAGGCGTTGAATCTCCGTTATCTGTTGCCCAAGCTGCCGGCTCACCTAATTCAAATACATGGCTTAAACCTATTACTAATCCAATGCCTCCTCAGATACGACCTACACCGTCGCATACACCTGTAATAGCCCCAGTTAATACAGTACCGCAGCCGCAACCACAACCACAGCAACAGCAACAGCAATTACAACAAGGTGGTGCTACTAAACACATACGAGTTGAGCTTAAGAAGAAATCAGATAGCAAAAAGGTACATCTTAATCCTAAAAAGCCTGAAAAACATGTTTCAAAGAAGCATCAAACCAAGAAGGCTCGTAAAATTACATTAGGAGTAGTAAGTCTTCATAAACGCATAACACATGCTAAAAAACTTCACAAAAAAGTAAAAGAAATGCCGATTGAGGTCTTAAAGGAGAAATTAGTCAAAGCTGGATTAATTAAACCGAGCTCAAAGGCACCTGAAAGTGTTTTAAGACAAATTGCTGCGGATGCGGCGGTTGTTAAGAATAAGGCCTTGTAGAATAGCATTTTGAATGCTATTCAGTCTAAAACCCCAACTATATAATATTTATATATATGAATAAAGATAAAAAAGACAATTTATATATAAAAGGGATTATTGAGTCAAATAAGCCCTTTTTTATTGGAAGAATCGCAGGATGCGAATTAAAAGTGGCATATTACTACCAAACAGGAGATATATTAGATGTTGTTGATGAACTAAAAGAACTAGAAAATAATGCGGGTATTTATACAAAGAATAGTGGCTCATTGGCTGAATATACATCCAGACTTATTCAAGCATACGAACATTGTACTGTTATTGCGGAGTGGCCTATATCAGGAAAAGTATTCGCACATACTGGTAGCGGTCAAGAATTTATTTCAATAAGAACTCCTATGACACCAAAAATAGACGCCCGCGCATTAGAACCCTATTATTTTGAAAATAGTTGGATGCCGGCTTTAAAAGGTAAGAGAATACTAATCGTCCACCCTTTCTCTAAAACATTTGCCAAACAAGTTCCAAATCTTAAAAAACTATTTCCAAAAAAGTCATGGTTTGAAGACTGTGATCTACAATTTATTCAACCTCCCCTCACTCTCGCAGGAAATCACGATGATAAGGACTGGCAAGAACATTTACAGCCTTTTCTAGAATCATTAAGAGAGCTAAAAGAGTTTGATATTGCATTAGTTGCCGCAGGAGGATATGGAATGTTAATAAGTGATTTTATATTTATACAGCTAGGCAAGTCTGTAATGTATGTGGGTGGTGCATTACAAATATTT
>Ga0214923_10002513_pt1 | contig 24259 bp, 21 predicted proteins | sample LL1510_MetaG_FD_177993 | JGI IMG/M metagenome (GOLD analysis project Ga0214923, IMG submission 177993) | Freshwater microbial communities from Lake Lanier, Atlanta, Georgia, United States - LL-1510 | ecosystem: Environmental > Aquatic > Freshwater > Lake | place: USA: Georgia | collected...
GAACATTTCGTAGCGGACAAGACATTATCATTTTGTGGATTTAGAAAACCGCACCCACATTCGACAGACAGCATAATACGTGTTGCTTTTCACAACCAGATAGACAAAGTTGGTGTATCAGGATACTTTCAAGGGGCGTGTGATAGCGCAATAAATGCTTTCACTAAATTGGTAGAACAATTTGGCGGTGAAGTGTCGAAGAAAGTATCGTATGAAGCGGTAGTGCCTACAACATCATCAAAGAAGTTGAGTAGTAAAACACCAGCACCTGTTTCCGAAGCGGATGATAGTAAAGACAAACCTAAAATGCTAAAGTCAGTTAGCAAAAGCAGTAAGTCTAAACAATCAGAGCAATCAGAGCAATCAGAGCAACAATCTAAATCATCCGATAAATAGAAATATTGAATAATATATGTAAATAATCCATTATAATTTACATATACTTTATAATCAATTATACTTTATAATCAATTATACTTTATAATCAATTATACTTTTTTATCAAATTAAACACTAGTAATTATTTTCGAAATTCTAGGGAAAAACCCGAGTTCATTTAATATTTTTTGTTTTTCTATACGTATAATATCTATACGCTGTGACCACCAATCTTCTTCTATTGCTTTTGTAATAATAGACATACACTCATCTATATTATCTAGTGGTAGTCTAACAAATGCACGTGAATCAATATATTCTTCTAAGTTAGGACATCCCCAATAAAAACATAAACATTCGAATAATATCGGCTCCCATATTTTCTCGGTTGCGTAATTTTTCTCACTATTATTTTCACAAGAAAAGCAATATTTATATTTTTCCAATTCCATTTTATTATTCGTAATACCTACATATGCTTTCAAATTATGATAATTCTCTTTACCATATACATCAATTTTATTATAAATTTCCTTTCCATATATTTCAATACCACGAATGAACTCTATCCTTTTAATATGTCCCTCGTCGATATTTTTATTACTTAATATAGAAATAATCCGATCTTGTTTATCTTCTCCTAGAATATGGTGAGGGGGTGTAACTTGCCACTGAACATTATTAAGGGCTTCTATATGACGAAAAACTTTAATAAATTTATAATCACAAGGATTAGCCCATTCACCCCACGTTTTTACACCCCAATTTTTATTTGTGCCATAAACCCAAGGCTCCATTTGGAATACTATAGTTCGTTTCGGGTCATAATAATCACACGGAGATGGAAAATTAATAATTACATAATAGTCTATATTTTCATTATCCCAAGTAATCTCTATATTATTCCATATAAATGTATCGGGATCCATACACATATTAGACCATTCTTTGCATAACTGATAAGACGAACACCAATTGCATAACATTTTTATACGAAATCTTTTCATACCTACGACGCCTTGATTCATAGTTACAACTTCGGAATTAGCATACTCTTTCTTAATATATATACCATCCTTTTCACCAAACCACTGCGAACTTGTTACATTCTTAATCTCGCCCTTGAAAAACCCTAATGTATTAAATGCTACACAATGTTTATCGTTTAATGCACACTGTGCCATATTATATAAACTATCCTTTTTATAATATAAATCAAATCCAATTTGGTCGCGTATAGGAATAAATACAAAATTATTTTTCATTAATTCATTTGTGTTATTTGATTCAACTTCGTCGCGCAATAATGCAAATGAACTAAAATCTATACTATCCATATTAAGCTGAATATCTGTATCAAAAATTTTCTGATTTTCGCACCATAATGAAAAGACCAAGGATGGTTGGCATTCATAACAGTTTATCATATCCAATTTCTTAATAAAATAGTCAATGCCGTGTATTATACCATTTTTAACTATATAATCAACAATTTTATTCGCACCATTTTTTGTTATAATATATGAAAAAGTTCCACCAATACATAAATGTTTATTTAATTTATCTATTTTAGTTGTAGGTGACTCGATGTCGTATATATCTTTATATTTTTGCCTATCTTTATTAAACATAGTATATCCTAAAAATAAAAAATCGGTGTGGTTCAATACTTTATCATCATCGTCAGTCAATATTTTATTTAATTTATTTAATTTATTTTTAAACTCATCGCATAATGTAAAATCATCTTCCATAATAAAATAATAGTCGTTTTTATCATCCTTTAATAATTCGAGCCATAGTCCATAATGTGATAAAGCACAACCAATAACACCACATCTATTCCCAAAATCATTTCCTTTAAATAAAGCATATAATTCACGTGAAGGTTGTAATTCTTTACCATACACAGCCTCTACGAACTCGTATTCATCAGGCAAGAAATTCGCATTAGTTAGTTTATTAATTGTTTCATTTTTTCGGTCTTCGCGTATTTTCAAATTAACAACTTTTATAAACTTAGACGATACTACTTTTATGGGAGGTCTATATAATGATCTTATCGTTTGGTCAGATATAATATCAGGAGAAATGGGAGAAATGGGAGAAATGGGAGAAATGGGAGAAATAAGAGAATTCGATAAATTAAATTGAGAAATGTTATTCAACTCGTAAGAATTCGGTTTAGTTTTATCATTTCTCTCTGACGTTAATCTCCCAATATGACGACACGTTACTAAATTAAAAAATGCACTTCTATATCCCGCATTATACCATCGCTCTGCATAATCCATTTCAAAAAACTGATTTTTCGTATCATAATTACCTAGTGCAAGAATAGTGCTGACATCAACCATAGAGGGGCGGAAACTATAATCCGGCCAATAACAGCAATTCGGATAACAAAACTTATCAACCGCGTTATGGTTGTGAAATACAACGGGTATATCTGGAATAACCATATCATCAGATAAAACAACGTGCCCTCTTATAGAAGTGTTCTCTATCGTTTCGGCATAATTCCGATTAAATAATACCTGCTTTATATTACTAGTGGCGCCATATTTTTCGAGAACTTTTATAGAATTCTCTACATAATTTTGTTTCATATAAAATAGAAAGTCATCTTCAATATGTATCCAATACTTTGGTTTTAATTCTTGTAATTTATTCCATATAATATTCATACTCTCACGATGACCACGCGCGGACTCTTCCTTCATATGATATTCAATCCAAGGAAACATTGTCATCATCGACATTCTATCATCATTAGACGAATTATCGTCTACACAAAACCAATAATCTATTTTATCTTTATCCATCCAATGGTTCAAAATAGAGCCGATGGTTTCTTTAAATAAATCCAACCGTTTACAAGTAGTAAATGTTATAATAATTTCAATAACCCTAGAATTAGGTTTATGTGGATCCGGAAAAATCTTTTGGTAGTCATTTTGGATGTTTGGGATGATATCTGTTAATTTAGCGCGATTTTTCTCAAATAAAATATTCCAGCATTTATGCATTTTTGGGTCAATTGATAAATTACCATCTCCGATATTTATAATATTTTGTATAGCATCGTTATATGAATAAAAAAATGAAAGAGTATCTGTTTCATCTTGTATGAGTTGATCGATATAAAATGACAAATTTATACACGTTTTTATATATTTATCAATATTTTCCGATATTTTACTTGTAATTATTTTTTTACAACACTTGTATCCTAGTTCATACATTCCGCAATAAAAAGCAGAAATACTACAGGAATATTCGATATGGTTTTCATAACAAAAGTCGTATAAAAATAACTTATTTACGGGGGATTTATCATAACCTAAATAATTTTTACCCAAACAACAGCACATTAAATGTTGTTCATTAGATTGAAGAACTTCACAGGCTAATGCTATTCCCTCAATACGCTCACTATCAAATGAAATAGATTTCGTATAATATTTAATAGAATTTTTAAAATCTTGTTCGCGTATATATAATTCACCAAGATACAAACACGCGCAAAATTTCTCCTGGTTCCACGAATCAAGTTTATCAGCTACTATTTTATACCATTCTATTGATTCTTTATTCATCATACAATCTTTGTAACTTTGAGCGCAATAAAACGCATATCGTCCAGAAAATCCTCTATTAGGTTTATCAAGCTCCAACAAATATGCATTTTTTAAAACTTCTGCATCTTTCTTATATTTATCAGGGTCACGACTACGACTTCCTTTTCTACCGGATTCTACATAGTAATTTCCTTCTAATAAAACACCTTCTACGTTTTTTGTGGTACATGATAAATATTCGTGTAATACACCATTAAACTTCCAATCAAGCATATTATTTATAAGTAAAGGACGTACATATGAAATGCCTTTGCCAAACTTTAGATTATACATATCGTGATGAAATACATTTTTCTCAGGAAATTTAAAATCACCATTAATACTATCATCCGCGTCAAATATCAATAAATAATCTGTTTTGCCTTTTGCATACTGTAAAGCAAGTGTCCTATTGTGACCAAAATCACACCACTCATCTTCAAATAATTCTCCTTTTATGTTTTTAGAATTAAAATAATCCTTTATTAATTTCTGAGTTCCATCTGTAGAACCTGTATCAGAAATAACCCAATAATCAAATGAAATATATTTTAAAAGATTGTCAAACGTGCTTGATAAAATATGAGCCTCATTCTTAACAATCATATTTAAACATATTGTTTTTTTATCATTAATAATATCGCTTATACTAGTAGATGAAAGTTTTTTTAATTTACCACTTACTAATGTCATAACATTACTCATATTAACATTACTCATATTAACTATTTAGGATTATATACAAAATATATTTATATTTATTTTTTTATGTAAAATATATTTATGTAAAATATATTTATGTAAAATATATTTATGTCTTCTATTATATTATTGTATTATTGTATTATATGGCATTGAAACTAACAAATAATTATAATATAATAATATAATAAGATTATAATATTATTATATAGTAACATTAAATGTCATTTACGCGCTTTCACGATGACCCTTGTAGAATATGGAAACAACAACAAGAAGCCACAGACCCTGGAAAATGGAGACTTAATGTGCCAGGTAATGGAGATAAACCTTTTTATATGATGGACCCTTCAATACGCCTACAAAAATGGGGTGCTAATTTGATGACTAATACAACAAATTTGGAAAGCTCTCTATTTGGACTTAATCGCAATCTAACAAGAGACTGTAACCCACAAAATAATTATAAAGATGTAAATATACCAACGAGTTCTCTAGCATATCCTTCTTGCGCTCCTTTTACTGATCAGTCACGTGTTACAAATCCGGCGTGGTGGTATAGAGATTTAGAACAACCGAACTGGGATTACCTCCATTTAAATCCACAAGAAAATACTTGTATGTCTTTTCAAAACAACCTTAGCACACGAATTTTAGAAAAGGATAATTTTATCGCCAAAGTTCCTTGTTTTAATTATAATACTATAGATACAACGCAAAAATTATTTAATAGTTAAAAAATGAAAAAAACTAAAAACGAAAAAAACTAAAAACGAAATAATTAAAGAATTAAAGAATTAAAACAACACAGGAAGATAAATATATATGTAATATTAAATGTTAATATATCTAAAAAATATATTACATATATATAAACATATAAATATATAAAATGGAAGTATTGGCTATACCTATAATAGCAGCTGCAGGTTTATTATATGCCACAAATGATAATAAAAATAAAATGCGTGAGGGTAATGCTCAACATAAAATAAAAAAAGCTAAACGAGAAGCATTTATTAGTAGCGCAGCAAGTGGAACTGGAGTAATAGCAGGAAAAAATAGTATGTTAAATGATGTTCCAGATGACAACTATCCGAAAGATACTACTAATACAAGTAGTTATGATAACTTATACTCAGGAAATGCAGTAACTGATAAATACTATAATGCGAGTGTTGACAAAAGAGTTCTTAAATACAATGATCAGTTCAATAATCCATACAACACAAATGTGCACACCGGTGTAAATTCACAGTCGACCATATATTCACTAACAGGTGAAGCAATTAACACAAATAAATTTGAACATAGTAATATGGTTCCTTTTTTCGGCGCAAAAGTAAGAGGTGGAACTGCGGATGCAGACACACACGAGTCTATTTTAGACAGTTATTCAGGAACAGGAAGCCAGAAAATATGTAAAGAAGAACGCGCGCCTCTTTTGCTCCACAGCCTGGAATGCAATATACAAATGGTATGCCCAATTTTACTGATTTTTTTCAGTCACGCGTCAATCCGGGCACACAAATGGCAAATGTAAAGCCTTGGGAAGAGATACGTGTAGCTCCTGCTCTAAATCAAGGCTTTACTTCTTGCGGGAGCAACGGTTTTAACTCCGGTATGGAAGCGCGCGATTTATGGGTCGACAGAAACGTGGATCAGTTGCGCGTTGAAACAAATCCCAAACTTACATATAGTTTAGAAAATCATCAAGGTCCATCCTATTCGTGGAATGTTCAGCAGCCACCCGACGCAAAGACTTACGGTCAAGTAGAGAAATTCTTACCAGATAAATTTTATATTAATACCCCCGATAGATGGTTCACTACAACAGGTTTAGAAAAAGCGGAAAGAGGTCGTCCATCGGAATTATTGAAAGACCAGAGCCGTATATGCACCACTTCAGGATACTTCGGTGCAAACTCAAATGCGAATGGAACAAAGGAATACGCCCCTGAATATTATGAACCTGCAAAGCGTGGAAAATATGACGGAAAACCAGTAATAAATGTGTCCGCTAGAGGAAAGAATGAGCCTACGAAATTTGACTATGGTAGAGGAACTACACGACTTCACTCTACAAATAGGTCTACGATTCACCCCCACGGATTTTTAGGGACGGCAATTAATGGTGCTCTTAAAGCGGTTGTTGCGCCTATTTTAGAAGCTGTTCGCCCGTCACGAAAAGAAAATGTCGTTGGCACTATTCGTCCATATGGTAACGTTCACAACACAGTATCGGCTGGTGTTGCATATAATCCTGCTGATAGAGCACCAACCACGATCAAAGAAACCACAGAAAGTCTTCTTGACTTTAATCATCTCAATGTTGCGCCTTTAACTGAAGGAACCGGATATTTAGTTACTGAACAGCAGGATGTATACACACAACGCGAGACCACTGAACCCGAATACTTTGGATCATCAGGTGGAGCTACGAATCAAGGTTTTGTATCAAATTTGGCCGCAAGTAATCAACATAATAATTTTAACAAGGTTTCAAAAGAATATACGCCAGCAGGAAATATGTCGATGTTTAACAATATTGAAAATATCAATATTAAACGCCCTGATAAAAACAATACGAAATGTCCTTGGTATCCTGGACTAAGTGCGGACTCAGGTTTAGGTGGAATGCCGCCATCTGCTAGTCAAATGGGGCAACTGAGTAAAACACCGCAGTATTATCACGAGTCTATTAATTGCGAAAGAATTCAGCCCGATATTTTAGATGCATTCAAAAGGAATCCTTATACTCAAAGCTTACATAGTTACGTATTTCCTTGAAAATATCATTCCAACGTTTTATTCATATTTAATATATTTTTAATATATTTTTAAACAATATTAAAAATAATCTCATATATAATATATTAAATAAGTCCTAAGTCCAAAAGATGAAAATCGCCGCTTCATTTAGTTTACTTGCCTTCTTGCCCGCGCTTACATTTGCATTCTTTCTCCCATTTCCTATGAATTTCGAAAATAGAAATGTCAATGAAACTCCCAAAATAACACCCGATGATGTATGTCCGTTTATTCACTATATCAATAATGAATTATGCTCTAATGAATCTAGTCACTCTGATATAAAAGAAGTTGTGAAAAATACGGTTTTTTATCATCCTCATCGTGTAGGACAAGAACAAAAATTTGACCCTAAACAGCTTTGCCCACTATTCTCATACCTGAATAAAACATACTGCTCTTCAAGTGAAACTGTTGATTTCGTAAGCCACATAGATGCCGATATTGCAAATCGAATTAAAATAATAAAACATATTTTTGAAAGTATTGAGAGTAATGATACATACGATTTCAGCGATCACATCGACAACTTGAAAGAATTATGCCCGCTTATCGATCTCGTTGATAAAACATTTTGTAAATCTGAAACCTTATTTCAAAATAAAATAGATCCTAAGGATTTATGCCCAATTCTTAAGGATATTGATACAAAATTATGTTCTTAAATTCTTAAGGGTTTTTAGTATTTTTATATAATATATTATATTATATAATATTAAATATAATGAAAAGCATAAAGTCATCGTCTATATTTACGTCTAATAATTCAATTCCATTGATTATATTTGTTTTTATTTTTATTGGCATAGGTATGTTCTTTTTAATTCAAAAAACAACCGAGAAACAACAGAATAAGCAAGTTCAACAAAATTCTAATTCTAACTCTGATAATGAATCATCATCCACTGTAAGCCTTGAGCAAAAAATAATCAAAGATTCCAGAAATATGCCGAATCAAAATAATAATAACACTTCATCGAATAATCCGGGTAATTCTCAATTTTTAGATAATATGTCTAGCCCATTTAGCGACGAAGTTGGTTTATTTATTAAAAGGGATGACACCAATAGCGGCAATGGCAACATTAACAAAGTAAATATTAATAAATACGCAACATCGCAACACTATATACCTCCGTTTGGTTCAGGAAAGGAGACCAGATGTATGGAAAGACAAATAAAGCGCCCAAATACTACGAACGATGTTTTAAGCACAGCAAACTCTAATTTAGTAAAAAATTCATCGTTGGCTTCCTATTAATTTCAAACATTGAAAACAGTATAATCGCGAGAGACACGATAATTGGGAGAAATGAGATAAATCGTATAAATAATATAAATCGGATAAATATAATATTAATATATATTATAAAAATATTTGATCCATCTAACTTCATATCATATACAAATTATGTATAATCACACTCTTTCAAAAAATAATATTGATCTTAGTTTTGGAACTTCGGAACCAAGCGAGAAAAGTTGGGTAACCAAAAAACTTATACCTGCTGTAAAAAGGGTTGTCCCTATTGTTCAAAAAGTAGGTATATTTGCTGGTAAAGTAGCTACTGTTGCATCTCTTTTATAACCACCAATCAAGCAAAAAAATCATAATATACAATATCATATTTAATAGATAAAATATTAAAAGTGATATAAAATATTAAAAGTGATATAAAAGTGATATAAAAATAATATTTAATTAATATTTAATTAATATTAAAGGCTATAAAAATACAAAGATATAATAGTATATAAATATAAACAAAATATTTAATGAGTTTATTATCTACAACCACAATAACTACAACAACTACCTCTTCTTCAGCTTCTTCAGAATATATACACCCATCGAACTATATATCAAAAAAATATATAGCATTTATTACCGGAATAACCGGTCAAGATGGATCATACTTAGCTGAGTTATTACTATCAAAAAATTATATAGTTCACGGCTTAATACGGCGTTCTTCGACTATAAATACTGCACGAATCGAGCATATTTTCAATAATAAAAATTTAAAACTCCACTACGGCGATATAACGGATAGTTCGTGTTTAGAAAAAATATTAAACCTTATTAAAAATACATACCCAGATATAGAGCGCTTAGAAATATATAACTTGGCAGCACAATCACACGTTAAAGTATCATTTGAAATGCCCGAATATACAGCTGACACTGACGCTTTCGGAACTCTAAAATTACTAGAGGCGATACGCAACAATAATCTAGAAAAAATAGCACGTTTTTATCAGGCGTCTACGAGTGAATTATATGGTAAGGTTCAAGAAACGCCGCAATCAGAAACTACGCCATTTTATCCAAGGTCGCCATATGCTGTTGCCAAATTGTATGCCTATTGGATAGTAAAGAATTATCGAGAGGCTTATGGTATTTTCGCGTGTAACGGGATCCTTTTTAATCACGGCGGAGTGCGTCGCGGGCACAATTTCGTAGAAAGAAAGATTACACTTGGATTAGGTAAAATATTGAGAGGCGAAACAGATAGACTCGTTATGGGTAATATCGATTCAATGCGTGATCTAGGAAATGCTGAAGATTATGTAGAAGGTATGTGGCTTATGCTCCAAGCGGATGAACCAGATGACTATGTTCTTTCTACTGACGAAACACACTCTATACGCGAAATGATTGAAGTCGCTTTTGGGATGCGGGGATTTGATATTAAATGGGAGGGCTGCGGTGTTAACGAGATTGGTTATAATGCGAAAACAGGACAAGCACTTATTTTTATAGATGAAAAATATTATCGCCCAACAGAAGTAGAAGTATTACTTGGTGATTCAACAAAAGCACGCAATATATTAGGTTGGGAACCGAAAACATCATTTAATAAATTAATTGAAATGATGGTTAAACAAGATACTTCGACGGTTATTACCTTTATATAAGGGGTTAACATATAGTTAACATATAGTTAACATATAGTTAATGTATAAATAATATTAAATAAATGACTATATCTATTATTATTAATAGTAAATAAAATATTATTAATAGTAAATAAAAATTGATAGAAATGGAAATAGAAAAAACCGAAAAACACGATAAAACCGAAATAAAATATCCAAGTCATTTACATCTTGAAATACACGGAAATATAAAAAAAAAACTAAAATATTTCATAGAAATAAAAAAAATTCCAAATATTATATTTTATGGTGTATCAGGATGCGGGAAAAATACCATTGTAAAACAATTTATACAGGATATATACCATAACGATAAAGAATCAATCAAAAACTACGTAATGGAAGTAAACTGTGCACACGGAAAAGGTATTCGATTTATTCGAGAAGAATTGAAATTTTTTGCTAAAACGAATATAAATCTGAAAGATGGCGACTTTTTTAAGTCTATTATTTTATTAAATGCTGATAAACTAACAATAGATGCCCAATCTGCATTACGACGATGTATCGAACTATTTAGCCATTCTACAAGATTTTTCATAATTGTAGAAGACAAGTATAAATTATTAAAACCTATTTTGTCGAGGTTTTGTGAAATATATATACCTGAGCCCATAATCGATGGTAAAATAGTCAACTTACATACGCACGCTATTAATGAAGTATATCATATGGAAGACAATGTAAAAAAAAATAATATAAAACTCAAACGCGAATTGAAGATGGATAAAGAATATTCATTAAATGAACTTATTGAGTTGTGTTCAAAATTATATGAAAAGGGATATAATAGTTTAGATATTATTCGATTTATAGAAACGTCATCAGCTTGCGACGAAAGTAAAATATTCGAGTTTATGATAACATTTAATAAAATACGAAAGGAATTTAGAAATGAGAAAATATTAATGTTTTTTATATTAAATTTCTTCTTTTTTCGTAGTGATTTCACTTTAGAAAATATTTCATTTATGTAAATGGACGACTTCAATATAAATAGTTTACAAGAATCGCGAAATGAGTATTGTTCGCGACTGATTACAATATTGACGCCTTGTATTATCGATGGAGTAAAATCTATTTTCGAGGAATCATGGAAATTATGTAACGAAAATGACGAGAAAGCAAAATATCTAATGACATTTCAAAATTTTCTATCGCGAGTCCCCAAATGGAATCCCAACATTATATCACAAGAATGTGTACGTATTAAGGAGAAAAGTAATTGTAGTTATATATCTGATCTAATTACTTGTGTCCATATCCTGCAGTTGAAAATGTTATCGTGTATGCGTGTCGGGACAAAACAAAAAAAAGTAAATGTAAATGTCCCTGTTTTAGAAGATTTTATTCATAAGGTTTACATAAATGCTGCACGAAAAATATATACAAATGTATACCTTTTTGAAATCGGTATACCATCCCTTAAAGCTCAGAAGAATTCTCGGGAATTAGAAATTATTATTAGAGAATGTATCTTACAAACAATACGCGAAAATATTCCAGTTGAAGAATTATTGAAATTATATATGAATGAGACGGTAGAAGATGTGGTTGAAGTTCACGAAAAAGAAGAAATCATATCTCAGAAGCCTGTTATTGAACCGCTTGTAGCTGGTAGTGTTTCGGATCCCATAACAAGTGATTCTAATTTATCATCGGAAGATAAAGACACAATTTCAAAGATTAAGGCTGCTTCTAATTCGACCGCATCACTGACATCATCAAATGGCGTAAGCTTTAATATGAATAATAATGAAGTTATCCCGATTGAAAAAATAAGCAATAATTCTAATGGGTATAACGGGGATAATGGAGATAATGGGGATAATGATGACTATAATTTTGATGATAGCAACGGTGATGATGATTATGATGAAGACGACGATGAGAATATTAGATTAAAAATTGGCGATAATGTTGAATTGAGTGTCGATGATTTTCCGTCCGATGCAAATGATAGCGACACTGAAAATGACGCAAGTAGCGATGTTGATATAACTATAGATGAAATTCCTTTGCTTGATGACTAAAATGTAAATAATTCAACATTTTAATGATTATTCGTAAAAAACAATAATAGATTATTCCTTTATAGATTATACATAAACATTTATGGATAATCTATATATTTCTGCCGCGATTATCGCTTGTATTTTTCTTTTAGCAAAATTCATCGAAATAAGATTTATATCAAAACCTAGCAGTGACAAGGATAGTGAACTAGAATCTAAACCGATGAAGAATATTTTTCGTGATTCTGTAATCGTTTTTGTATCCTATATTTTAGGCCATTTTATAATGACACAATTTAGAGAATCCCCTGTTATTTTAGGAGAAAAGCCGGATGTATTTACAGGCTCTCCGGGATTTTAATGTTTATAACGATGGGGGGTAGGTGTATGATGTGGAATAGTATGGCGCGGTGCGGTGTGGTGCGGTGTGGTGCGATATAAATATAACAATTAGTTACTGTTATATTTTAATATTTTAATATTTTTATATTTCATATTTTTATATTTCATATTTTTATATTTTACTATTTACTATTTAAACCATATATGATGGTATTTTGTCAATATTTATAATCTTATGCTTTGGCTTTACTTGTTTCTTTGGGAATTCATATGATGCGAATATTGGCTTTGATAACTGCGAATGCGGAGTATGGTTATGAACATTTCTAGCAATCATTTTATATAATTTAAAATCGGGATAACGTTCTTCACCGTTTGTTTTGTATAATATATTTCGATTCTGATCATCCGTAACCCATTCCACAATTAATTTCGCAATAGGATTTGCTTTACATATTTTACCAACATCCCCAATATTATCAACAAAATAATCGAAAATAGAACACCCAAGACGACACAAGTCAAAGCTATAATTAGGATCAAGACGCGGCTTTTTATCATTTAAATAGGGTTCGCAGTTATATTGCGTAGCGGCATCACCTGTCATACAAAAACTGTCGCTACATATAACTTTTGATTTATATCTGTAAATGGCGCGACCAAAATCAATAATCTTGAAAATACGGTTATATGTAGGGACGCGATAGTATTTTTTATCATATAAATAATAAATATATTCTTTCTCCGTGTAAATAAACATTACATTATTTGTATGTAAGTCGTTGTGTGTAAATCCGAATGCCTTTTGATATGTAATTAGAGTCATTATAATTTGAAAAAGTGCCGATTTCCACTCGCCATCTTTCATATCTTCTTCCTGCATCATTAGCGAATCTAGTGTATCATCACACTTTTCCAACATAATTGCCGATACAGGAAAATTATGTATTGTAGCCCATAATGTATCGTCATCTTCATATTCACTGTCATATTCACTATCTACGCCATCTTTACAACTACCGCCGTGTATAGATTCATCAGCATCAATTCCACTCCCGCTGCCGCTGCAACTTCCGCTGCAACTTCCACTATCAATATCAATATCATTTTCATATACATCATTAATTATTTTACCATTTGAACCAACTGTATATCTGCGCCCATCATCGTGATCCTCGTCTTCGGTATAAGAAGAACGCGATGAACAAGAATCTGTTTCACTATCAGAACTATTCAAATTATCTTTATTGATATGAAATTCTTCAATATTACCATAATTATCTTTTACAATATTATTTACATCACTTGTATTGTTGTCATTCACATTGCCAATACCAATAGCAATACCAATACTACTATCACAAGGGAGCGGTAGTTCTAATGTATTTATATCGTTAATAGAATAATTTAAATCATCTAATGTTTCTGAAGTGCTGGTATCAGCAATCGCAAGTGAAGGAGTAACATTAAATACATCTTGTAATTCCTTACAAACAGATTCAAAATCATCCGGGATAATATATTGTGCGGCATTTTCACTGTCGCCTCCATCACCATCATTGCTATTATTATGTTCAATCTTGATCTTATGTTTCATATTCCTAGTTCCTTTCTTATTTCCTCTGCTATCACCATCTCTGCTATCATAATCGATGCTTTTATCTTCGATATCTTCAACATTAAAAAGAAGATTTCTATGCCTATTAAAATATTGATTCTTTTCCAAGTAGTCAATATCATCAATAACATTGTAGTGAAAATTATTTTTAGTGGCATTAAAAAACCCATAGAAGTCAATACCATTAATAAAATCGTGATGATTCAATAACTGACTTGATAGATATGAGAAAAATCCGTCTACATATGCAGAGTTATTTCTATCATTTGCTTTAAAAATTCCCTGCATATTTTCAAGTTTAGAAAAAGTAGGAATATTCAAAACTTCACTATTCAATGTTCCGCGAGTGCTTTCACTGGCGAGATTATCATATTTTCCTGTCATATACTTGATAGGGTCAATAAGTGGAGAAAATTTAATAAAAATAGGTTTATGGGCAATAGTTGTCGATTCTGGAACACTCTTTAAACTATCTATGACGGCTGCTTGAATATTATTTTTATCTACAATACCAGACAAAGCTGATACATAATATCGTTGATTTAAATTGATAGAATTATAATTATTTTCATTGAAATTAAAATAGTTTTCATATATTGGGACATAATTTTTACTATTTTTTATTTCAATCTCAGAATCTTCTAAAGAAGAGAAAAATACCGAATTATCGATCTTTCTATAATACAGAGAGAATGTTCCTTTCCCGGAAGAGGAAATAGTATCGCCATTATCAATATCCATACTCTTAATTATTTAATTCAATACATATTTTTATTATGTTTCAAACTAATAAAAATAAATTTTACAGAAATTATAATTATAATTATATGCGTTTATAATAATTGTATTTTTTTAATTTATATTAGTATATTAGTATATTAGTATATTAGCAATTAAAGTATTATAATCAAATAATATTAATGAGCGTTGGATTAGAATTAGCAAAGTTTGATATGCGATCAATTAGTTTTAGACCGGATGAAAATAAGGGTCCTGTTATTGTGCTTATTGGGCGCCGTGATACAGGTAAAAGTTTTTTAGTAAAAGATTTAATGTATTATCACCAAGATATCCCTATAGGCACAGTTATATCAGGAACAGAAGCAGGTAATGGGTTTTTCGGAGAACACGTTCCTAAACTTTTTATTCACGATGCCTACAATACCGCAATCATAGAAAATATATTAAAACGTCAGAAGGCTGTATTAAAACAAATGAAAAAAGAGATTGAAAGCTATAAACGTAGCACAATCGATCCTCGAACTTTTGTTGTATTAGATGACTGTCTTTTCGATAATAAATGGACAAAGGACGTGATGATGCGTCTCCTATTTATGAATGGGAGGCACTGGAAGATTATGCTTGTTATCACTATGCAGTATCCACTCGGTATACCACCCAACTTAAGAACCAATATCGACTATGTATTTATATTGCGTGAACCTTACATAGGAAACCGCAAAAGAATATACGAAAATTATGCCGGTATGTTTCCAACATTTGAAAGCTTCTGTCAAGTTATGGACCAGTGTACTGAAAACTTCGAATGCCTTGTAATAAATAATAACGCGAAATCGAATAAATTACACGACCAAATTTTTTGGTATAAAGCACAAACACACGGCCCCTTTAAACTAGGTGCTAAAGAATTTTGGGAAATGTCAAAGGATATTCATTCTGACGATGAAGAAGAACAATATGATCCAAGTAGCATAAAGCGTAAAGGACAAGGACCAAAAATCCAAGTCAAGAAAAACAAATGGTAACGGTAACAGTAACAGTAACGGTAACAGTAACAGTAACAGTAACAGTAACAGTAACGGTAACGGTAACGGTAACGGTAACGGTAACGGTAACGGTAATGATTCGTGACACGCTCACGCTAAAATAAAGTAAAAAACGTTGTAATAAGTTTATCAGTCTCTTTTGAGGGGATTTTACCCATTTTAGAATCAGTCTCAGAAACAACTCCTAAACACATAACAGGTATATTAAAATAATTAGATAAAAACATAGATAAATATATGCTTTCAGGACCAATCAATATTTTATTCGTATTTTTTGCCGATGTTGTGTTGACACCACCATTACCTTGACCATTACTACCAATTATATCATCAATCAGGCCTTTAACATTACTATTCGACAAATTATTGATTGTTATAACATCTGTTGTTAAATATTTCGTATTTTTGCTAATTGTTTTGATTTGTATATAATCTTCCAAAGATTTTATGTTTTTATAGTTGCCAAAATCATTATTAATAATTGCTGACGAAAACTGAACTACACTCGATGGCTGCAAATAATTACTGTATATAATAGACAAATCTATTATATATGACGGTTGCAATAATGTAACAACGCGCTTTAATTCATTTATCAAATATGATTTATTCTTTATTTTATTAAATGACATATGTGTAAAATAATAATAATTATCATCATAATTATATATTACTCCACCCATTATTTTTATTTTTTTAGAATATTTCTTCACATAACTAAAAATAAATCTAAAATGACTTTCGATATGAATGTCATCAACTATTATAAACGCGTTTGATATTTTCAGATTAATATCAACATTATCAAATTTTCTATAAAAAGGCTTGTTATCTTTTATTAGATCAATCAACCAAGTATTCTCAGACAACTTTGCAGGCGTATGTGTAAATATACTATTTATCCAATAATAGTCTTTGTCGTTTATATTTGTCGGTGACATTGTTACAATGCTATTTCTACCCAATATATCCACAGAATATTTTACATCATTAATCACTAGCTGAACATACGTTTCTACCGTTTTACCGGTATCATTTTCAAAATAATAGTGATAGCCATTGGGAGTTTTTTCAGACACTGTATCTTTTGGAACTTTATCTATTAAAAAATCGGCACTAGCTATACCATCCTTAGTATCTATATCCAATACAATATATTTACCTGGAATAAATCCAATAGCATTCTTATTCTTGAATTTATTATTTTCTTTATTCATAATTTTGAATTTATTCATTATTTGTTTTTTCTTGTTTTCATTAAAATACATTACATTATAATTTCTAACATCAACGCCGTGTGCTGTTAATTTATTAAACTCTGTTTTAAGACGATACATATATAATGCCTTCTTTGCCCATCTATATAAAAAGTAAATCAATATAATAGACAATATTATTGTTGTTAATACCAAAAACATATGTAAAGGTTTACTGGGACTTGAAAATACTCTTGTTATTCCTGAATTTATTGAAAATATTTTTGTTGTTTTGTTCTTTACCATATTAATATAACAGTATTGTGAACCTGGTTTGGGGTATATATTAATTAAATATTATATATTATTTTCTGAAATAACATATAATAACTGTGCTTAGTAACCATAAATAATCAATTTGCAACAAAGGTGTATATCACTTAATTATCAAATTGACTTGTAAGTTTCGATAATCCGTGATCGCTATTCTTATCTAAAACAACATTTTCAGCTTCAAACATACTCTTTTTAATGTCTTCTACGGTTGAATCCTCGTATAGGCCATCAAAGTTCGCAACATTTGCTACACCGACAAGCTCACCCTTATCATTAAGCGTCTGTGTAAGTTTATTACCAGACTCCTCTGCCTTCTTCATATTCTCTTCAATTGCCTTCTGTTTGGCCTCACGCACACGTTTATCAAAATCCTGTTTCGCCATATCTTCATTTTTCTTTTTATCTGCCATAAGCGAATTAAGAGTCTCTTCCATATATTCTACACGACCTGTCTTATATGCCTCTGGATGAAATGGAACCCACATACCTACTTGCCCTACATAAATATCATGATTTGGATCTACCTCACGCAACAATTTACAACGAAGCTCTGCCTCGCCTTGTGTAGCAAAAACGCCACGCACCTTAATCCCACGAACTGATGTCTGAAATTGATGTTTCTCTCCAAAACGCTGATCCAATTCTTCCTCGTTATTATCAATAAATGTTTTATAATCGTCGCTAATGGTAGATGCCTTAGCAAGAGTAGCACCTTCCTCCTTATTAAAATCCTGAAAATCGGCGGTCAACTTATCAAATGAAATCGAATACTTAAATGAAACAAAGTTTAGAAATTGTGTGAACTTCTCCATCGATTTCTTGAAATCCCATTGTTTTACAAATTCCTCGAAAAGAAAATGTTCCTTCTGTTTAATAATATGCTCTGGAGATACAAATGATAAACAAACAAACTTTTGTCCAGCAATTGGCTTATCTTCCTCTAAAAGATCGACATATTTAGGGTTCTCTTTTCCATCTGGAAGATACTTAGGTGTTACACCTTCGGGCAACTTATTCTGATTATGATGAGACATTTATTTTGTATTATTATATAAATATATTTGATAATTCATTTTAAGTTAGTTTAAGCTTTAATATTTTTTGATTGTATTTTTGATTGTATTTTTTGTTAATATTGTTAATGTTAATTATGTTAATTATATTTAGCAACAAAAAAATATTTTTTTCTATATTATATTTATAATGTACGGAACACTTGACTTTAGTGAGCTTTTTAAGCGCTTTATTAAGTATATCATCGAGGGTCTTTGCGTGGCGATTGTCGCCTACTCAATCCCGTCTCGTTCTCTTAAATTCGACGAAATTGCCTTGATTTCTCTGGTTGCTGCCGCAACCTTTGCTATCTTGGATGTATACGTCCCCTCTTTAGCAGTTTCTGCCAGAACAGGTGCAGGATTCGGTATAGGTGCCAACCTTGTCGGATTCCCCACTCCTCTTCGTGTTTAAATAGTTAGAATTTGAGTCGATCTATAGCAACTCATAATGAATGTGCCTATGCGATCATATACACAAACATATACACAAACACATATCCATATTGTATTCATTCAGATACAATATGAATTTATTAGAAATTACACAACCTATTTCCGTTAATATAAAATATTTTTATAATATAGATTATCTATTATTGATCACACAGATTATCTATGTTATTACATACCATTTTTAATAATAAATTAAATAAAATACAAGCGTTATTTTTAGTTCTTCTTTGCGTATGCATTGTTATTAGTTTTTACATTATGGTGGCTACTCTATTCTTAAAAAATAATACACACAATCGCATATTTTCGGTTTGGCAATTCCCAATGTTACTTGCTGTATTTATTGACACAATATACCATAATGGTAGACTTAAGAAATATATTTTTTAGATTATTATATAAAATATAGGTTTTCATTATATAAAACATAGGTTTTCATTATATAAAACATAGGTTTTCATTATATAAAAAATTTTTTTTTAAAATATTATTTTACTATTATATAATGAAATTAAGCAGACGTGGTAAACATACAAATCATTCAAGACGTGGGAAATATACGAAACGCGCCGGAAAACAGCATACACGTCGTATCAAACACCACAAAAAACAATATAAGCGAACATATCGCAAAAATAATCGTAAATTAAAACATAATAAGCGGGTACAGAGGGGTGGGGTTATTGAATGGACCGCTGAATATAATGGTAATTATAATGCTTCTGGCGTTCAACTAAATTATAATAACATCAGTAAAAACCGTTGGTGGGAAACAAACCCTTTTAATATTACATTAAAGTATGAAGGGTCTGATAAAAATGTATATAAATTTACTGTTACAATGACAAGACAGACTGACACTCAAAAAATATTTATATTATATTTTAAATTACAATCAGATATTTTATATTTTAAATTACAATCAGATATTTTATATTTTTCAGACACAGACCCATATTTTAAAATCTCACAGGATAACCGATTTGGTGTATTGGATGATAAAATGTCAGCGTTTAAAGATTTTTTAGAATGTAAAACTACTACTAGTGGTGCTACACCAGAAACTTACCGGTTTGATAGTAAGAATAAATCTAATAACGAATTTTTTAATTCATTGTTACAAAAAATGAAAGAAATTCAAAAGGCTGCTGCTGAAGCAAATGCTGCTGCTGAAGCAAAGGCTGTTGCTGAAGCAAAGGCTGCTGCTGAAGCAAAGGCTGCTGCTGATGCAAATGCTGCTGCTGATGCAAATGCTGCTGCTGAAGCAAAGACTGCCTCTCCTCCTCCTGTTTTTGTTGCTCCTGCCGCTGCTGCTACTTCTACTGTTTATACTACTCAGCCTACTCAGTCTACTCCAGGTCTTTCTACTGTAATGGATGATATTAGAATACGTAGAGAAAATGATGAAAAAAAACAAGAAGAATTAAATAGGTTGATGCAAGAATACTGCACAAATGAATATCAGTGTAAATTATATATAGCACAATATGATAAATATGTACAGCTAATAGACGATGCCACATTAAAAAAACATAAAGAAATATCTAATAATCAATTATTATCACCTCAGAATAAAAAGGATGAAATAGGTAAGTTATATCAAGCTCGCGATAATGCTATTAATGTTTTTTTCGAACACACAAAAAAATGTATAACCGATGGATCATCATATCAATCCTACAATGACGAAGAAGTGCTACATAATATTGTTGAATCAACAAAAGCATTAGGACCGGCGGATGATCCTAATTATTTTTTAAATGAAATAGGGAAGGTTAATATAGATTATGATCAAAAGGAAATGTGTCATGATTATAGAGGGGGTCCATATCCTTGCTCCCACCCTACTAGTCCACAGACTACTAGATATGACCCAAGAACAGATGGAAACCCTGATAATTGGCATCCATCCGTAATAAAGCGAAGTAATAATACTGGTTCAGCTAGTGGACGTGGTGACATTGAACGAGCAAACGGGCAAGGGTAGAAGGGAATTACTGCGTAGGAATAAAAACCCAATTCAATTCCTCGCATATTTTCTTCCATATATCATCTTGTTCTATCCTCTTTTCTTTATCTTTCAACATTGGAAAATAGGATAAAAATTCGTTTTTCTGAAGCAGTTCGCATAATTTATACACAGTATAATAATAATTCAAAAAATTCACGCGATCTTCCGGGCAGAATTTCGCATATGGTCCTTGTATCTCCATAAATAAATTACAAAGCGTCTCCTCTAATTCCGGCGTCATTATAGGCGGTTTAATACCCAGCTTGTCTTTAATAAACGGAATATGTTCATAATATTTATTGTATCCCAACTTCTTAAGCACCTCTTTCGCCTTTGAATTCGTAAATTTGGATAGCGGAATTCGCTCTTTATTCAGCTGATGTTTAATACTCTCCAATACTTCATCGGGAATCTGCGTCGTTTCTTTCGCCTGAAACTGCGCAAGAATTTCTTTGAAATGATTAATACGCTTATATGCATAAAAGCACGCTTCTTTAGGCGGCTCTTTATACGACGGCTTCTCATTTTCAATAAGACACGTCACTTGTTTCGCACAAAAATTACAAACCATTATACCCTCGTGTTCGACAGGGATCATTTCCCCCTTATTACAAGACTGACATATATCTGTTGAAAAAATATAATCATTTACATTGATATACGTCTGATCTAGGTTAGAGAAAAACTTCTGGACATTATTTTCGTTAGCACGATTCAGTTCGCTTTCATTCATAGAATCATTTAGACGATAAAATGAATTTAGAATCTTTGTGCGATTGGTTCCATTTGTGATCTCCTTTTTGTTTTCAAAATAGTCAAAAATAAATCGACTATTATTTAGGTAATAATCTTTAATTCTTAATTTATATTTTGAGATATCATTTTTGATATCATAAAGTCTGTCCTTTAGCTCGATTTCTTTAGATATATCGAGTTTGTGTTCTTTGCCATTGCCATTGCCATTGCCATTATCATCGGTATCACCATGTTCCATATGCTTATTATTATGTAAAATTTCCATTATTTTATTTTTTTCTTTAATAAGAGCAGGCAACACCTCTTCTTCAATCATTTTAAATTCTGTTTGTAATTCGCGATGCATACCGTCTAATGTCATCACTTTTTTCTTATCTACGACGATTTTTTTGTTTGTTTTATGTTTAAAGGATGGCATTGTATATGGATATTTGTTATATATAATTATATATAGTATAGCTATATTGTTATATACATAACTTTTTTAATATAATATATATGATAATTATTTAATATATACAATAATAATTATTTAATATTTTATTTCATATTTTAAAATACACAGTTATGTTTCGAGTTAATATCTGATTAATGTTTTCTCTATTAAATAAAATAATGATTTTGCCTACTAATTTAGACATAAATAAAAATTTAGAACAACAATTAACGGCTACTACATCTTTGTCAACAACGTCTACAAATACTATCACTAATGGGTTATCAACTAACAATGAGAGAGAATTTAATATAGATATAGATATTTTAGATAAAAGTGCAATTAAGAAAGAGACATACTATAAGATGAAGTATATTATGAATTCATTAGATAAAAACTGGGCAATAAAGAAAAGAGAAAATGTTTTCTATCTAAAAAATTTAGACAGTTCGACAAAGGATATTATAACCGAGGATTATTTGAACAAACGGGTGATTCAAAAGATATATAGTGAAGCTATTGTAAAAACGGCATCTAGTGATGATATAAACAAAGAAATCATAAAACAGGCGACACAGGCAACCCGACCTATGACGCACTTGACACCTGATTCAGCCACCAATATAGGAACAAATATTGGAACCAAAAAGAAAGAAGACATCATATCTTTAAAATATGGAATTTTAGCATTAAAAGAATTAATGAATAAAGAAACAATAGATATGAATAAGGAATTAAGACAAGAGATATACATAATGATATTTTTAATGAACGCTCTTGAAAGTGGATGGAGTATTCGAAAGAAAGATAATAAATTTGTTTTTAGGAAAAGACACAATCATAGAAAAGAAGTATATTCCGACAACTATTTAGTAAATTTTTTAAAGAACAACCTCAAAAATATTGTTTTCTAGGCTGTATGAGTCGTCTATTTCGGTAAACACGCTATGTAGAAACTCTATGTAGCCAGTAAATATAGATTATATATCATTTAATCATTTAAACATTTAAATATAATCTGTTATATAATATAAATACGAATAAGTAGAATTCTTTAGGAGTAAATGGTTGATACTATGGTAAAAACTGTTATAGATTTAATTGTAATGATTTTTAATTATATTTAGTTACATATTTATTTACATATTTATATATTTACATATTTATATATTTATATATTTATAAAAAACAATTTAGGGTTTTTTATAAATTTTTTTTCTTTAGCAATATTATAATAATCGAAAATGGCAGGAGCTCTTATGCAACTTGTAGCTTACGGTGCCCAGGATGTTTATCTTACGGGCAACCCTCAGATTACCTTTTGGAAGGTGTCTTACAAACGTCACACTAACTTTGCTATGGAATCTATTGAGCAAACTTTTAACGGTCAGGCCGATTTTGGTCGCCGTGTGACTTGCACCATCTCTCGTAATGGTGATTTGGCTTACCGCACCTACCTTCAGGTTACTCTCCCCGAGATCAACCAGTCTATTAAGGGATCTGTCCAGGACGGTGTTTATGCCCGTTGGCTCGACTTCCCTGGTGAGCAGTTGATTTCTCAGGTTGAGGTTGAGATCGGTGGTCAGCGCATTGATCGCCAGTATGGTGACTGGATGCACATCTGGAACAACCTTACTCTTCCCGTTGATCAGCAGGCTGGTTACTATGCTATGGTCGGCAACACCACTGAGCTTACTTTCATCACTGACCCTTCTTTCAACGCGATCGATGGTCCTTGCCAGGCTAATGCTCCTCGTCAGGTTTGCGCCCCCCGCAATGCTCTCCCCGAGACTACTCTGTATT
>Ga0214923_10002514_pt1 | contig 24246 bp, 28 predicted proteins | sample LL1510_MetaG_FD_177993 | JGI IMG/M metagenome (GOLD analysis project Ga0214923, IMG submission 177993) | Freshwater microbial communities from Lake Lanier, Atlanta, Georgia, United States - LL-1510 | ecosystem: Environmental > Aquatic > Freshwater > Lake | place: USA: Georgia | collected...
ATGATTTGCACCGCTTGGCACTGCGGGCGTGAGCCAAGCGGTGCAAATCATGCCCGTTCGTTACTATTCTGAGTCCGCTCCTGGACCGGTAAACCTCGCCAACACCATCAAAGCCCTCCACTACGCAATTGATAACGGTGCAAAAATCATCAATTACTCGGGCGGTGGCCCAGAATATTCTGAGGAAGAATTCCAGGCCATGCGCAAGGCAGAACAGCGGGGAGTCCTGATTGTTGCCGCCGCCGGAAACGACCACCACAACACCGACGTCGAAGATTACCGTTATTATCCTGCAGCCTACCAGCTGAAGGGTCTTCGGAACATCATCACCGTTGCATCGATCGATTCTGACAATCAGATCCTTTCTTCCTCAAACTGGGGCCTGAAGTCAGTAGATGTCGCGGCTCCAGGCGAAGGAATTCTGAGCACCATCCCTGGCGGAAAATACGGCAAAATGACGGGAACTTCTCAAGCCACCGCATTTGTGAGCGGAATCGCAGCCCTGATTCTGTCACGAGCTCCCCACCTCCTTCCCCACCAAATCAAAGAATTGATCATCAACAACAGCACCCCAATCGCCGCCCTGAGAGGAAAAGTCTCCTCTGGCGGAAAGGTGGATGCCTACCGCTCTCTCGCGGCCGCGCTGATGAGCCGTCCAGCCAGCCGTAACACAGCATCGAAAAATTGATTCGTCGCTGGTTCAATCTTTGATACCCTGACCTCGGATCATGAGAACACCTGCCCTACTCGCCCTCCTGAGCGGTCTCCTTTATGTTTTCTCTTTTGCGCCATGGGATTACGCATGGCTGCAATGGATCTGTTTCGTTCCATTGCTTTTTGCCGCAGAAATCGTTCAAAAAAAGAGTCTCCGCCCCCTAAGCTCCTTATTCCTCTTGGGAATGATCCCCGCGGTCGTCATTTGCCTGGGTGGATTCTACTGGATGATTCACGCGACTCAACAGTACGGAGGCCTCCCACTGCCTGCGGCCCTCGTGATTTTTTCGCTGTTTTGCCTGACTGGGCAACTCCAAGTTCCCTTATTTCTTCTGTTCAGGTTCCAGGTGTCAAACCTCAAAATTGAATCCAAATGGCCCTTCTCTTCGGCCGTCCTGCTGGGTATTGCCTATGTGGGCATTGAGTCGCTTTATCCGAAACTCTTTCTGGATACCCCCGGACATGCCTTCTATCTCTCATCCTGGGTACGCCAATCTGCGGACATCGGGGGACCTTTCTGGATTACGGCCTTGATTCTTTTGATCAATGAATTGCTCTATCGCACCCTCAGGGACTTCAAGAATCAAACCTGGTTCCGATCCGCTCTACCGGCGATCCTCCTGGGTGCCTTCATCGCGCTCTACGGCGTAGCCAGAAACCACCAATACGAAGCACTCCATTCGAGGCAGGAGGGGCGTTCGGAATTGAAGGTCTCATTGATTCAGGCAAATATCGGGGACTACCTCAAGGTTGCGGCAGAACGAGGAGCCCTAGATGCAACCGACTCGGTCATGAACCGATATCTCGGTTTGAGCACAAGAGCCTTGGCTGAGAATCAATCCGATGCTTTGATTTGGCCGGAAACCGCATACCCCGGGATCTTTCAAAAACCAAAAACCCCTCTCGAAAACCATCTCGAGACACGTCTGCATGGTTTCTTGGGATCCTTTTCGGGGACTCTTGTGTTTGGAGGATACGACTCGGATGCATCCTCTCTGGAGTACAACTCCATGTTCTTTTACAACTCGAAATCAAAAACCAAGGATGTCTACCACAAGTCGACTCTCTTGATGTTCGGTGAGACGCTTCCCTTCGCCGAGAGCTTTCCTGAAATGAAGGATTGGTTCCCAACCATGGGATTCTTCGGACGGGGACCCGGAGCCGAAATCAAATCGGTTCGAAATGCCGCGGGCGATTCATTTTCATTTGCTCCGTCGATTTGCTACGAGGGCCTTTTCACGGATCACGCCATTCAAGGAGCACTCCTGGGCGCTGACGCGCTCTTGAACATCACCAACGATTCCTGGTTTGGTCCTCACGGAGAGCCTTACCTTCACCTGGCATTGACCCAGTTTCGGACCATCGAAACTCGATTGCCCATGATCCGATCCACCAACACGGGAATCTCGATCGCCATCGACGCGATGGGGGAACCTCTCTCGAAAACGGGAGTCATGACCGAAGCGCTTCTTCACACTCGGATTGGTCATCGCCTCATGCCTGAGTCCCCCTACTTGAAGGTGGCTCGGCATTTGGGTCCGAATTGGTTTGTCCGGCTTTGCCAGGGCATCCTGATTTCTGTCCTCCTCGGGCTTGCACTTACGCAGCGGGTTCGACGCGGTAAATAGAGTTTCAACGAAATCCATTGTGTAGGGCCCACTCACGGCTCGTCTTTTCAGCTGTCAACATCTTAGACACTGGGCGGGACCGAAACCCCTTGAATATCAACACCCTCACTTGGCACCGACGTTGCACTCTCTCTAGGTGTAGGGATCAGAAGAGGGAAATATGAAAAAGAATGGTTTATTTTTGATTTTGGTCGGGTTCGCAATGGCAGTTTCCGCGTGCGGAAACCAGGTCCAGTCTCCTGATCCACGCTTTCTTCCTTCAGGCCAGGCGACCAATGGCTCCGGGGTTTCCTCACTTCCGGAATACATGCAGTGTTCCGAATCTATTAACATTAAAAACAGCAGTGGGAACCTTGGTCACGAATACCGCGCCTGTCGAATCAGCCAGACTCCCGGATCGATCAAGATTATTCCCGTTAGCCAAGCGGTAGAACAGATCTGCGTCTTTCCAGCACAGAGCGGAGTCCCATTGATCTCCAATTACAACTACATGGCTCTCTGTGGACCCTTGAGCGCCACTGGATCCACTCTCAATTTTCAGGGAGCCAACTTTGACTCGATCTACGTCGTCACCCAGAGTGCCGCAACCGTGTTCAGCCAGTGCTTGTATTACGGAAACCCCTCTGCATGCTCAAGCCAGGCCGGCATCAGCTACGCATTCGGTAGAATTTGATTCAGTGGACGTTCTTTCTGACTTTCTCGGGAAGCATAGACTCGGTGTTGGACTGGGTTTTTCCGCCAAGCGCTTCTTTCTTTCCGTGACGACATAGGGCGATGAGCTCGGGATCACGAGTGGGAAACACATCGATGATCTCAATTTGGGTTTCATCGGAGGTGTCCTTGGCAATCACCACATACCAAAATGATTCATCGTGATCGTAGTGCTTGATGAAGTGATAAATCCTCTTCGCCGATTTCGGCAAATAGCTCCACAGCTCGTTTGGATTTTGCAGGGTTTCCTCAAGGCATTTTTGATAGAATCCAAAATCCTCAACGGGGATATCGCCCTCTTTCCGACCCTTTAGAAGCAAGGCCCTCAATGAATCGCTTTCGGTCCACGCCTCTGCAAGGCGATCCGAAATCGGGGCTGCAGGCTCGCCGTCCTCTTCACCAGAATCAGAGCCCTCCTGCGATGCTCCGGTTTCACGCACTAGCTTCATTTGCTCGCCTCTTCGGAAAACATCGACCAGATTCCGATCTCCGGTCACAAACGCCAGATAAAGAAAGCTGGGCTCTCCCCTCAGCATCAGACACACGGAAATCGCCCAAACCTTCTTCTGCTCAGGCTTGTACTCTGAGACCAAGGTGTAACGATAGTCACCCTTTGGCATCTTCTCGCGCCAGACCTCATCGGGATTCTCGAGCGCCATCCATCGAAAGTGGGCATAGCGTTCTCGCTCCTCGCTGCTCAGATCCGTTGGCGAAACATGCCTGCCGTACTCTCGCTCCAATTTTTCAATCTCAGGCGTGAAATGGCTGACAATGCAGCTTTCTTCACAAAAAAAGCGGCCCACTTCCTCTTCCACAAACAAGGCCTCATCCCGGGCCGGAATCACCTTTTTGCATTCAAAACACTGTATTTTATTTGATTTCTTTCCGTGCGCGCGGGGTTTTGAACTCATCCTGAATTCCTCCGGGAAGCATCCCGATTGAAGCCCCATCCATGGGCTTTCATTCAGTGTCGACCCTCATGCATGCCCCGTCAATGACAGCTTTTTGATCGTTTTTGCCGACTCCAAAAGATTGGCGCATTTTTCAAGTTGCGAAATAGAGCTCCCGAAAAATACAATGGTTTCAAGGGGACAGGATGTCCCCGACATGACCTATTCATCATCAATACCGCCCAGGAGGGGCCGCCCGATGATCACCATCAATCAGAATCAACTCGACACCGTAGAATACCTCATTACCCAATCTGCGCAGGGAAACCACATTCTCTTCGACCTCGATACCGTACGGAAGGCATTCCAACAGAAAACAGCCCCTATGACTGCGGATCAGGCCCGAGAAGTCGAGACCCACGTTGAAACGCTGATCACCCTCGAAACTTTCGAAAGACAACAAGCCTATATCAAGGCTCTCACTCCGGAAGTTCTTGGTCGAGTGATCAAAACTTATTTCAACATTGTAGAAAACAAACTTTTCGAAACGAGCAAAGTCCGTCACTGAAGGACGAATTTTCTGCCGGGAGGATGAGCATGAAGTCGGTTGAGATCCAAAATGCACAGATTCAGGAAATCGCGGATACACTTCGTGCGCACAAACAACAAAAAGAAGAGATCCAGTCCGCACACGAGCGTGAAATGCAGAATTTGAAGGCAGCCTATGCCGCCGAGACAGCCGAATCGAGAGATCGCTTCGAGTCCTCGGTCCAGAATGATCGCCTCAACCACTACGAACACCTCCGGGACCTGAAAAGCAAAATCAACCGTGAGGAAAGAGACCTCGAGACTCGTGGGCGTCAGAGCATCGCAGATAAGAACCTTCGACTCCAAAAAGAAGAAACCTTCGCGGATCAGGAAGGCCGCAAGCGCGTCGACAGCACCCTCAAGAAATACGCGGCCTTGGAAGAGTATCAGCGAAGATCCATGAAACAGGCCACCGACGACGCGCGGGAATTGCAGGTGAAAAGCACTCGTCAGATCGTTTCGGACGTCGAGAATTCGATTGAGAATCTCAGAGCTGAAAAAATGAACTACCTGGACGAGAGAAAACAGGTCCACTCGGATTCATTGAACGAAATCAATGATCATTACCAAAACCTGCGGGAAGGCTACGAGGAACGCCATCAGGCCGAATTGGGAGAACTTGAAAAGAAAGGATTCCTAGCGTTGAATCAGAAGCGCCTGGAGCAAGCATCCCTCCTCTCCCTTCAAGAGACCCAACGTTCAGACCCCTTCTACCAGCTCCAAAGATTCGAGAGCTCCATGAAGGACGAAGGATCAAGTTACCGCCTCACTCTCAAGGTTCCCCCCCATGAGCGCAAGAATCTCAGGCTTCAGGCAAGCGACCAGGAGCTCGAAATCATTGGGGTGCGCACGAGCGACCAAGAGGCTTTCGAGAAGGGCCGAACCATTACCACCCGAAGTCACCAAACCCTCTCTGAAAAGATCAATCTCGATGTGCCTGTAGATTCCAGAGCGATCACCCGAAACGAGACCGAAATGGGGGTGGAGTTCATTATCCCCAAGCTTGGCCCCGGCCACCGCGAGGCCCAGTCGAACCAGGTTCTGAGCGATGCCCAACGGAATCAAGAACGGATCGCAAAACAAATCCGCTTCGCTGAAAGCCTACCGACCCCCGCATTCAAGGGCCCCGAGAGCGGAAAAGGAACCGTGGGCTGAAACCCCACCGATCAACTCGCACCAAACTGACCAAACTTTGGACATCCACTGAATCCATTGAATCAGCTAAGCCCATGAAACTTAGTGATTAAACCAAGCTTCAACTCTGGCACCCCGGTTGCATTATAAAGAATTGAAGGAAACACCGCATGTCAGCAACCCGTGATCGCAGTCAGAACGCCAGCTTCGTCTTCACCAGCATCTATCACCTCTATCAGCGGGAGAAATCCAAGCAAGACCGCGAAACGGGGCTTTTGAAAGCAGTCGTGTTGAAGACACCTGAAGTTTCGGCAATCTCAAGCGAAGACCAAGAATCGCTCTCCAGCTGGGTTCGGAACGAAACCCGCACTGGAAGAAAGAATCTGGGCAGCCACCTTCGCGAGCTCAGAGAAACTCGGAAAAAACTCTCCTTCATGCTTCAAGAACTCGATGATTTGCTGAAGCGAGACTAAACCAAAGCCCGACCCAAGGTCAGACTTCGCTCTTGTCTTTCACTTTGATCTTTACTTCAAGAGTCACTTCGTTCTTCTTGAAGAACTCCGCAACCATCACCGTCGGATCGATCTTGTCTTGGACCTTGGTCATCATTTCGGTAACCACACTTTGCATGAACTCCTTGCGGACGTTCTTTGCTCCATCCAAAATACTCCCGACAATTTCCTTGGGCAATTTAAACTCAGAGACCAGAGTCCGTAGCGCCTCTTCGGTAAGGAAAAATGCACCGACTCCTGCAGTCATCAGCTTTTTGGCCCAAGAAATCGACCCGGTTTGATCATCCCGATCTTCGGCACTCACAGCTTTTTGGCCCTCTCATAGAAACTGTTCATCATGGTTGGAAGGGACCCTTTGACGATCCCCTTCAAAATCAGCGAGGGCACGGAAAAACTGAACTCAACTTCGAGAGCATATCTGACTTTGCACGACGCGGGTCCTGTTGCCGTGATTTTCCAGGATCCATTGTTCACCTTGAAAAAGTCGCTCTTTACGAGGGTCCAGTTCACCTCTCCGGCGCCCGAATTCTCATGGATCTTGAGCGTGTAACTCATGTCTTTTGACATCATGGAAAGATCATAATGGGCAACCGTGGTTCCATCCGGGGACTTCTCTGCCTTCACCTTCTTCATGCCGTCAACAAACTCTGGATATTTTTCGTAATCGGCAACCGCCTTGAAGAACTTTTCCGCGCTCACATCATAGGTTTTTTCGGTTTCTGCTTGTGCCATGCCTCGTGCTCCTTGATTTAGTGAATGTTTTTCTTTTCAAACCGGTGTTCGGTCTGGACGTAACGGATGGTTCCGGTCTCGGATCTCATGACCACGGAGTGAGAATGCGCTCCTCCCGGAAAAAATCGGATCCCGCTCAGAAAAGTCCCCTGGGTCACTCCGGTCGCACAGAACATCACGTTCCCCTTTGCGAGGTCATGAATTCCATAGATCCGATTCGGGTCCTGGATTCCCATCTTGCGGGCCCTCTCAATCTCCTCGGCGTTCTTAAACAGGAGTCTGCCCATGAAATCCCCTCCGCGGCATCGAAGTGCAGCAGCCGCAATCACACCCTCGGGAGCTCCACCGCTTCCGAAGAGAACGTCCACACCACTGAAGGGCTCGGTTGTCGCAATGGCCGCCGAAACATCGCCGTCCCCAATCAACCAAATTCGAGCGCCACTCATCCGGACCTCCTTGATGAGCTCCTCATGGCGAGGCCGATCGAGGATGATGGCTGTCAGGTCAGAGACAGAGCATTTCTTTGCGCGCGCGATTTCCTTCAAATTCTCTGTAGGACTTCGATTCAAATCCACCGCCCCACGCGCCTCGGGCCCCACCGCGATTTTCTCCATGTACACATCCGGCGCATGGAGAAACTTGCCCTCTTCCGCAATCGCGATCACGGAAATCGAGTTGTTGAGCCCTTTGGCGCAAATCGTGGTTCCTTCGAGCGGGTCCAAAGCCAGATCCAAGCGTGCCGATCCGCCTTTTCCAACCTTTTCTCCGATGTAGAGCATGGGGGCTTCGTCGCGCTCTCCCTCTCCGATCACCACGCGTCCATCAAACTCAATCGAATTCAAGGCATTCCGCATTGCATCGACGGCGGCCTGATCGGCCATCTTTTCATCCCCGCGTCCCATCAAGCGTGCACTCGATAGTGCTGCAGCTTCAGTGACCCTGACAAACTCCAGTGCAAAGTTTCGATTCATCTTCAGACCACTCCATTCAAATGGGTAAGCACCAGGCTTTTCAGCTCGGCATTGTCGATCGGGGCATGTTCCACCAGCTCCTTGGCTGCTCGAACCAGACTTCGGTCGATCATGGGATCATACTCAATCAAGCGGGTTTCGAGGCGAACAATCCCGTGGGCGTACCCTTCGTCAGCTTCAGCCAGCGATTGCCCTGTTTGAACACCGGAGTCTAATTCCCACTGGATAAAGTTCTGATGAATGTAGAGCATCCATCGGGAAGGTTGATAATAGAGAAGATCGACCCCCACCGGATTATGGAACCAGACCGTCGCACTGAGATCCGGTAAATCGAACTTCTTGAGGTTTTCGCCCAACCGTTCGGGATGAGAGATCGCATCCAGGTGAGATTCAAGTTCAGCACTGGGATCGACCCACTCCGCTCCAATCAGCGTGCCCCGGATATTCCGTACTCGGATGCAGCAGGGAATCTTGCGGCCCTCCACCTTCACGACCCCATGGTGAACCGAGGATACTGCGAACCGAGGAAGGTCCCCTCGCTCCATCAGGCGAATGGCGATTCCTCCTCGGGACACATCCTGAACCGCAAAGGTCTTGGTTTGCTCCGAATCGAGGAACTGGCAGTGGGTGATGTGGAATCTGGGCAGCTTGCGTTTTTCCTGGTGCATACGGGGGCGAGTTTATCCTCAAAATTCGTTGAAAGGCAAAACTTTTGGATTTTACAAAGCCATCCAAACGGAGCATCCTGAGGTGCGATGCCAGCCCCGCAAGAGCCTACGAACCCTCCAGGAACCACGCCCTTGAAGGCCCCCGCTGGGGAACCCTTTGACCAGCTCACCTTTCATACCACCCCGAATTACCTGACCTTGTTACGGGTGCTTATGGTTCCTGCCGTAATCCTTGGCCTTTTTCAGAGAACTCCTCTCGGAGACCTCATGGCAGCCCTATTCTTCGGCGTTGCGAGCATCACAGATTATTTTGATGGGTACCTCGCCCGGAAGTACAAGATCGAAACCGTTTACGGGAAGCTCATGGATCCCCTGGCGGACAAGTTCCTGGTGATCTGTTCGCTGATCATGCTTCAGCACCTGGGAAGAATGAGCCCCATTGTGGTCATGGTCTTGGTCTGCCGGGAGCTCACGATCACTGGACTCCGGGCCCTGGCTTCTGCAGAAGGCGTGATTGTCGCTGCCTCATCGGGCGGCAAATGGAAAACGGCACTTCAAATGGTTGCGATTCCTTGCCTGATGATCCAGGACGTCTTTGGAATTCCTTTTTTCAGGATTGGGATGTGGCTCACTTACCTTTCGCTCGGATTTTCCCTCTGGAGCGCTAAGGACTACATCATGGGGTTCTTTCAAGGCCTTCGAGTCGCGGCAGCCCTCAGGCGCGAAAAACGAATCCAGAAGAAAATGGCTCGACAAAGAAAGCGGGAGCAACGCTTGAAAGCCAAGCTTCAAGGGCGAAGGCCGACCTGATCCGTCCCCTTATTTCCCCGGAGGGAGCCACTTGGTCTCAACTTGGCCCAGGATGTGGTTTACATGCCTTGCCATCACGAACAAGTAATCACTGAGCCGATTCAAATAACGAATGAGCTCCTGACGAACCGGTTCATTGTGACCCAGATCCACGCATTCCCGCTCGCTTCTCCGGACAATGGTTCGAGCAAGGTGAAGGGCAGAGCCTGCGCTGCTTCCGCTGGGCAAAATAAAATTTCGAAGCGGCGGTAGAGACGCCTCCATTTCATCAATTTCATGCTCAAGGATGGCAATCTCAGATTCCTCAACAAAAGGGCAAGAACTTCGGGCTCCGTTTTGAGTGGCCAGTTCCGAGCCCACCTGAAAAAGCTCGTTTTGGATCCGAACGAGACGGGTTTGGATCAGGGACTCCTTTGGAGGAAGAAACGAGAGGGCGAGCCCAATCATGGAATTCGCCTCATCCACCGTCCCATAGGCGTTCACTCTCGGATGGGATTTCATCACCCGACCGCCTCCCCAAAGGGAGGTCTCGCCCTGATCACCCGATTTCGTATAAATTTTCATGGGTTAAGCCTAATAGAGGAAGAGAATGCTCGCAATAAATTCTTGACCTCCCCCCTAAAAGTACGATAAGTATCTCGAACTAGCTTTTAACGACTCTTTCAATGCGGGAGTAGCTCAGTTGGCTAGAGCGCCACGTTGCCAACGTGGAGGTCGAGGGTTCGAGCCCCTTTTCCCGCTCCATTTTCTTCAGGATTCAATTCAACATCAGGAGATCCCATTGATCCACTCACGCCCTTCGTGACATCTTCAGAGGGTGATGAATCCCCCAGCAACGGCTTCCTTTCCAAAACCATTTCCAGAAGAATTCAGGACCGAACTTTATCGCCTACTCAAGTTCCGCCGCTCCATCCGAAAATTCAAAAAGGACCCCATCTCCCGCGAAACGCTCGAGCGAATTCTCCATGCCGCAATCGAAGCTCCCTCGGGGAAAAACCGGCAGAATTGGCGTTTCTACATCCTGACCGGCCAGAAGCGCGACGAATACTTGAAGCTCTCTCAAAAATCCTGGCTCGGAATCAAGGACATCCTGGAGAAACGCCTGAAGCCCTCGCTCTACCAGTTCACAGAGCGCTTCTTTTATACCCTGGGGGACGCCCCTGTAATGATTCTTTGTTACTCCCTCAATGATGACGACGAAAAACACCTCACGAGTGTTGGATCCGTCTATATGGCGGTTGAAAACCTGAATCTCGCTGCCACAGCAGAAGGCCTGGGGTGCTGCACGATGGGCGCACCTCTTGAGATTAAAAAAGACGTGGATGAATTCTTAGGGGTGACCGCTCTTCCCGAGTATCAAGAAGGAAGGCTTGAGTTGCTCTGTGGGGTGGCACTGGGAATTCCGGACCACGACCCTCCTAAGGCTCCTCGACAGATAGAGGGTCGCTTTTTTTGGCTGTAAGTCTTGTGATAAAAAATCTACGCAATTTATTCTGCACCCCGGCAGAAAACCGAGGCTCCCGCCGAAATGCAGAATAAACTCTGGGAACCCTTACCGTTGAAATTTCAGTGAGACTTGGCTTCTTCAGCTTTCGCTTCAGTCTTTCCTTCGTCTTTCTTGTGTTTCATCTTGCACTTCTTGCAGCTTTTGTGAGTTTTTCCATGAGAGCACTTTGAGCAGTCGCAATCCCCCTCGCAATCACTTTTCTTTTCGACCTTGTTTTCAGGCGCTACCGGCGCGGCAGCATCTTCAGCTCGAATCACCGGAGAAAGCACCAGGCCAAAAGCGATCGCGTTCAACACAACAAAATTCTTCATTTTTACGTTGTTTTTCATTATTTTAAAGTATCCTTGTCCATCAGCTTAGCTGAGGGCTCCCCCTTGCTCAAGTGCTTCTTGCAGAGGGCTCTGAAGTAGGCTAGCTTGAGGCTCGTGCACCCGTAGCTCAATTGGATAGAGTATCTGACTTCGGATCAGAGGGTTTCAGGTTCAAGTCCTGACGGGTGCGCCATTTCCCATGAACTGGAACCTTTTTGCAAGCACCTTCACCCTCATCTTCCTGGCTGAGCTTCCAGATAAAACTGCATTCGCAACCTTGATGCTTGCGGGTGAGGGACGATTTGCCGGACTATTCTGGGGTGCAGCAACTGCTTTTTTCATTCACTGCTCCTTGGCGGTACTGGTAGGTGGAATGCTGAGCTCGCTGCCGATTGGCTGGATTCACCTCGGGGCTGGCATCTTATTTCTCATTTTCTCGGGAATCGCCTTGAGGCGGGCGCGGGTGACCGAGCCTGAATCTTCGGCTCCGATCCTGAATTCGAATTCCATTCAGGGTTTCATGAGCGCGTTCCTGAAGACGTTCTCGGTCATTTTTATCGCAGAAACCGGAGATATCACTCAGCTGGCAACCGCTTCATTGACTGCGAAGTACCACGACAGGATTACTATTCTGGCGGGCTCTGTCCTCGCGCTTTGGTCGGTGACGGGAATTGCCCTGGTGCTTGGAAAAAAACTCCAGGGAGTCATCGACCCCCGCAAATTCCAAACCCTGCTATCTCTGATTCTTGGGCTCACCGGGATCTACTTTATTGCTGAGTTCCTGATGGCTTGACTTGAGCCGATAGCCTGAACCTCTCACTGTTTCGATCCGATCCCCCGAAGGCCCCAGTTTCTTACGTAAAGAAAAGACATGGGTATCAATGGCACGATCAACCACCGCAACCCCCTCCCCTTGTACCCGGAGGATCAGGTGATCCCGGGTCAGGGTTTCGCCGGGTTTCGATAAGAGTTCTTGAAGCAGCTTGAACTCACTCAAGGTCAGGTGCACCCGCTGACCGAAAACATGGACATCGTACGAATCAGGATCCAAAACGAGCTCATCCCCGCCCATCCCAGAACCCCCTACCCGTGAGATCTTCCTCAAATTCTTTCGGACCTCCGTCACTAGGGATTCCCGATCAAACGGTTGAGTCAAAAGCTGAATGCGGTCTTTCCAAGGAAAAGCGTCGAAGTCGAGCTTTTCGTCCGGACGGGTGATCAGAAGGATTCTCAGGGGTGAATCTTCTTGAAAAACCTGGGCAAGCCGCGAAAGGAATCCCCGAAGGCCAAGATCGGCAATTCGACTGTCCATGATGAGAAGGTCGATCTCGCGGACCAAAAGTTTCTCAAGCGCACTGGCAGGGCTGGAGCAGGCAACGAGATCGATCCAAGAGGGGTCGCGGATCTGAACCGAGATCAAATCCCTCATTTCTGGGTCCTGGTCGAATACCAGCACACACGGCAACTTCACGCGAAAACCCTAGATCCGCTCATCTCAAACCCCCTTTGACAGGTGTCCGTTACCCTGAAGACTCAGGCATTCAACCAAAGGGGATTCAAAAAGAAAAGGCATTTCTGGACCCGTCCCAAAGAGGTTGGTCTCGAATCCGAGTTCGGGTAAAGTGACCCCATGGGTAACCCACTGCTGCACGACCTCGAAGCCCGAGGAATTCTCTACCAACTTACTGACCCGTCCCTGCATCAAAAGCTCGATTCGGGCCCAATTACGCTCTATTGCGGATTTGATCCTACGAGCGACTCCCTTCACGTGGGAAGCCTGTTCCCGCTGATCACCCTTAGGCGCTTCCAACAAGCCGGGCATCGACCGATCGTAGTTCTGGGCGGCGCGACCGGCCTGATTGGGGATCCGAGCTTCAAGGCGCAAGAACGAAGCCTTCAAACTGAAGAGCAGGTTGACCACAACTTGAAAGGCATCCGGAAGGTTGCCGAAAAGTTCCTCGACTTTGGACCTGGGCCCAACTCTGCCCTGATCATCAATAACCGAGATTTCTATCAAGACATGAATGTCCTCACGTTCTTGCGCGAGGTGGGCAAGCATTTCACGATCAATCAAATGGTCCAGAAGGACTCCGTACGGTCCCGGATGGAAGATCGGGAGCACGGAATCTCCTATACCGAATTTTCTTACATGCTCTTGCAGGCATATGATTTTTACCGCCTCTTCCTCGATCACCGATGTTCACTTCAGATCGGGGCCTCGGACCAATGGGGAAACATCACTGCCGGAACCGAACTGATTCGCCGCAAACTTGCCCACACGAGCGACGCACAGGGCTCGAATCTTCATCATGCCTATGGATTGACCCACCCCCTCATCACCCGTCCCGATGGGGTGAAGTTCGGAAAAACCGAAAGTGGAGCCGTATGGCTGTCTCCCGAAAAAACCTCGCCCTACCAGCTCTACCAATTTTTCATCGGATCTCCCGATTCTGTAGTCACCACCTGGCTCCGATACCTGACCTTTCTTCCGATAGGAGAAATTGAAGAACTCGAACGACTGACTCAGGCCGAGCCCGAAAAGAAAGCGGCCCAAACCGCGCTGGCTCGAGAAGTTACTCTCTTGGTTCATGGGAAAACAGCTTTGGAACGTGCTGAAGCTGCGACCCGGGCCCTGTTTGGCTCTGAGATCAAGACCCTCGATTATGATCTCTTGAAAGAGATTTTTGCAGATGCTCCGTCCACGACCCTGGATGCTGCGAGAATCCATGCAGGCCTTGGACTGGTCGATCTGCTCGCCGAAACGGGACTTTTTCAATCCAAGGGGGCTGCCCGCAAGGAAATTCCCGCGGGTGGCGTCTACCTGAACAACGAACGAATCACCGATCCTGCGTTTCAGATCAAAACCGAGGACTTGATCTCAGGACGCGCCTTGATTCTCAGAAAAGGGAAAAAGACCTACCACTTGGTCAGGATCGGCTCTTAGGCTCTAAATCCAACAAGAGTTTCTCGTTCGATTTTCCCTCTCGATCGGGGACATAATCCTTTTGTCGGGATTGAACTTTCTTCCAACCCCGGCCCTCGACTCCGCCACGCTCGAGAAGGGTGTGCATCAGCACTTGTGACAAGACCCAGGGCCGCTCCATCTGAGGAATATGCCCGGTGTCCTTGAGCGTGTAGGCATCGAGGTATTCGCCATAATGCTCGATCCAGTGTCTCAACCAATGCGTTGGAACGAAAGAATCATGCGTTCCCCAAATCGCCGTGATCCTTCGCGCCTTGAACGGCCGTGCAGGATCGATGAACTGATGATCCTGTACGGATTCCACAAATTCCCTGACCGCAGGTTTTTCATAAAATGCCTTAAATTCATCCGAAAGCACAAATCGAAATCGCTTGGCATCATGAACGATCTTTTCAAGAAGTTCTGAGAGTTCGAGCCCCTGATTCCCAATGATAAAATCCCCGAAACCCCTGCGCTCCGGCGATGGAATCAGCCCTGATGGCGCAACCACGATCAAATGATCCATCATCCTTCCGAGGTCCTGAGAGACCCGCGCGGCAAGCCAGGCCCCCAGGGAATGCCCCATCAGGACGCTGGGAGGATTCGCATCACAGACCGTTTTTAACACCCCCAGCAGGAGCGACATGGAAGTCACCATCTCGTGTTGAGAGAGAAACCCCAGGTAACCCGGAAAATCCAAAACCAAAACTTCATCAAACCTTTCGGAGAGGGACTTCTGGGAGAGCGTAAACACCGGGAGCCAGGACCCTGGCGAGTCTCCGAATCCGGGAATCAATACCAATCGCTTCAGGGGGCTCCCATCCTTGGGGACCCGCCAGGTCTTCCGGATCAGATGGAAGACCGCATCCCCCTGCTTTAATTCCTCAAACTTGAATCCTGCGCGAGAGAACGCCTGTTTCAATGCAAGATGGACCGCCTCATTCTTATTGGGGATCCGCGACTTGAAAAACTCCATCCATCGTTCGCGATCGAGCGTCTGTCGGACCCGATATTCAATGACTTCCTTGAATCCCTTCAATAGCCACTCGGCGAATTCATTCGGATCAAATGGGGATGTCTGGTTGGACATGGGGCAATCATACCCGCAATTCAGCCGGCACCGCAAGGTGGACTCAAGAGTGGTCAAGGTTTTGCCGATAAGCGTTCGTGAGAATCTCATGCGCCATTCGCATCATGCTGGCAGCGGTGACACTTCCGGGCTGCACAGCGACGGAAGAATCTTCGGTGATGGCTCCAGCCTCTTCGCCGGTCATCAACTCCACCTGCTCGGATATCAGCGAGACGGTGGGAAATCTCACCATTCCTTTTTTCAACACCAAAACGGATTGCGAAACCACTACGCACGCAAACTGCTTCTCTGAACCAAAGGTTCTCCCGGATGGTTCAGTCCCGAATTGCTTCCGGTATGTGGATGGTGGGCAAAACTGCCTGAACCTGGTTCCGCAGCCCACCCTCATCTACACTCTCGGGACAGCCTGGTGCAGAACCGCAAATTCACCCCCGAGTATTGGGACCCCCTATTACCGACTGAGATCCCTTTTCAGCTGCAGTGGGGATCCCATTTGCAAATGCTTGGATGACCCCCTCCTCTACGATACCACCTTGGCTTGCACCGATATTAACTCTTGTGATCCTGTGCCTTCAGGCACTATTTCATGCTGCCCGGGTCTTTCTTCAAGCACCTGCAACTGAAACTCGTTCCAAGTCTGAACGTTTTACCGAAATGAAACTGAATCTGAAAACATCTGGAATGGTGCCGAGGACCGGAATCGAACCGGTACGTCGTTATTCACAACCCAGGATTTTAAGTCCTGTGCGTCTACCAATTTCGCCACCCCGGCAGGAACGGGAAACCAGATCCAACTCTGCCAAGCGATCCAAATATTTGCAATCCTGAATTAGGTTCGCCCTACTTCTTCTCACCCGTATTTCGGGTCTTGAGGAAGTGAAACCGAATGGGTGACCCCGAAAACCCGTACCGATCTCTGAGCGCCCTGACCAGATGACGACTGAGACTGAAGTGAACCTTGCGTGGATCACTCACGTGGGCGACAAAAGTGGGAGGGTTTCGCCCAGATTGATGAACAAAGTAAAACTTTGCATTGTCGGGGTTATGAACCTCGGATTCATCCCTGATGAATTCCGTGAGCTCGCGTGTGCTCACCTTCAGACCTCTTTGTTCGAGGACCCCATCCGCAATTCGAAACAGGCGCTCTAAACCGATCCCACGGGTCGCTGTAGTGAAAACAATGGGCGCATAGCCAAGGAAGCGAATCTTCTTTCGAATCTCCTCTTCGGCGAGCTTTTGAGAAAACTCATCATTGTCAACCTGAGTGTCCCACTTGTTCATCACCAAGATCACACTACACCCGGCCTCTTCGATCAACCCGGCGATTTTCTCATCCTGATCATAAACCCCCACCTCGCCGTCAAGAACCAGGAATGCCAGGTCCGCTCGCTCGAGCGTCTTCCGCGTCTGAACTACCGAGAGGACCTCGATGCCTTGCTCGGTCTTATTCTTTCTGCGAATCCCTGCGGTATCGACGACGACAAAATCCTTGCCGTGCCAGTTCAATGTCAAATCAATCGGATCGACAGTTGTTCCTGCAATAGGGCTGACAATGCTCCGTTTTTCACCGCAAATCGCGTTCAAAAGGGTGCTCTTTCCTACGTTGGGCTGCCCGACAATCGCGATCCTAGGAATTCTGGGGATTGTGGGGGGAGCTTCTTCTGCAGCCGCTTCATTCCCCTCGTCCGCCTCGTCCAAATCCGGAGAATAGAGCAAATCCACGATTTTCTCTTTCAGGTCATCGATCTGAAGTGCATGCTCCGCTGACACCGGCATGAGGTGCTCAAGACCAAGAGCGTAAAATTCATTCATGCCCTCTTCGGCGGCATCGGAATCCGCCTTGTTCAAGACCAAAATCACAGGCATCGAATCCGTTAAGCCTGCGCGCCTCAGCTCGAGAAACACCGAGCGATCGGACTCCGTCAATCCGGCTTTGATATCGACCACAAAAAGCACCAGATCCGCTTCCTTCAGTGCTGTTTCGACTTGAAGACGAATCTCCTCCTGAAATTGCCCCTCGCCCAGCCCCCCCGTATCGATCAGATTCAAAGAGTAGGGCTTAGCCCGAACCCAAAACTGCGCAGGCTCGACAATCCGATCTCGAGTTACTCCCGGCGTGTCCAGCACCAAGGCCCTCTTTCGCCCCAAGAGACGATTGAAGAGACTGCTTTTTCCAACATTGGGTCTTCCGACCACTACCACGTTCATTTGCGATTCCTCTCCAATACGTATCCGAGTCCTTCCATCTTGCGGGCCCGGGACGTCCAGTCTTCGGATACCTTCACTCGGAGTTCCAAAAAGACCCTTTCACCCACCAGGGCTTCGACCTCGGCCCGAGCCTTTGATCCGATCTCCTTGATTTTCTTGCCTCCCGCACCAATCACCATTCCCTTTTGGCTTTCGCGTTCAACATGGATCAGTGCCGCAATGTGGACGGGCTTTGACTTCTCTCGATAGGACTCTATTTCGACCGCACAACTGTAAGGCAACTCGTCACCCAAATTCATAAAAAGCTGTTTTCGGATCAATTCGGACACTACAAATCTCAAGGAACGATCCGTCAAGGAATCAGAATCATCATACAAAGGCGCTCCTTCAGGAAGAAGCCCGAAAACCTCGGTCACCAATTCAGCGACGCCTGAGCCCTTTTCAGCGGAAATCTCATGATGCCCGATAAACTCAAGACGACTCGAGATCAGACTTTCTCTTACCTTTTGCACCCACCCCTGAAGCCACTCAAATGCGTCCGGTCGTTTCACCCGTAGGTCCGCCTTGTTCACGACCAAAATTAACCTAGAGCGGACTTGCCTCAGTTGCTCGAGAACCCGCTCTTCTGCCTCCGGCTTACTGAAGGGGTCCACCAGGTACAACACCAGATCAGGCTCATCCAATGCCCGCTCGACCTCCTGGATCATATAGGCATTGATTCCACCCTCGCGCGCGCGATGGATTCCAGGGGTATCCACAAAAACAATCTGCCCCCGACTCTCGGTACAGATCCCACGCACCTGATCCCGGGTGGTCTGTGCTTTGGGAGTCACGATCGAAATCTCTTCCTGAAGAACTGCGTTGAGAAAGGTGCTCTTCCCGACGTTCGGTCTCCCGACCAATGCAACCACACCACTTTTCATTTCATATCTCCCGTGGCTTGATCCATCAGTTCCCGCAGCGCCACTTCGGCGGCATTCTGCTCGGCTTCCTTCTTCGAGGTCCCTTCGCTCATGGCCAGAACCCGGTCTCCCAAACGGACCTCCACCTGGAATACCTTGGCGTGATCCGGACCGCTGGATCCCGCTAAATGATAAGTCGGCGTAAGTTTGTAGCGACTTTGAACGGTTTCCTGAAGCTTGGTCTTATGATCCTGAAATGAAATGCCGGGATTCTCCTGACGGAACAAAGGAGCAAAAAGGTAGCGGACCACTGGGTAAACCGCATTGAATCCACCATCAATATAGATGGCTGCAATCAAGGCCTCGAATGCACTCGAAAGAATCGAGGCCTTTTCATTTCCCCCTGAACGGGATTCGCCCTTTCCGAGTCGCAATAAAAGATTCAACTGCAGGGATTTTGAGATCTCTGAAAGCGTCTTTTCATTAACCACGGCTGCCCTCATCTTAGAAAGCTGCCCCTCCGTCGCATCGGGGAAAGACTCGAGCAAAAGGTCGGAAATCACCACGTCAAGCACCGCATCCCCCAGGAATTCAAAACGTTCGTTGTCCCGCTGAGAAGGAATTCTATCCTGATGATTCTCATGACCATAGGAAACATGGGTCAGCGCAAGCAACAGGAGTCTCGAATCCCCAAAAGGATATCGAAGCTGGTCTTGAAGCGACTGAAGCGTGGGTTGTTCACTCATGGCTCGACCCTCTCATTAACGGACCCTATCCAGGAAACCTCCCCAGCGCTCCGATCCACCACCCAATGATTTGCGGTCGCATTCACGATCGTATTTCGATAGCCAGCCTCCGCACTCAATGGAACGAGAACCCTCTGATAATCCGGAGTGTATCCGGAAACCCACTCCCGCTTCCCATCCGGTCCGCGGACCTTGCCTTCGATCAAAACGCCTGAAAGAAGCTGACTCCGATGGCCCGCATAGAATCGAGTGAGTCGCTCGAGACTCATGGCCTGAAGAATTCGGGCACGATCCTTTCTGATCGAGCGATCCACGCTTCCAGGAAGACGGGTGGCCGGGGTTCCCTCGCGCTCGCTATAAGGAAATACATGCAAGCGATTCCATTCGAAAGCAGCAAGGCTCTCACCCAATGCAGCGAAATCGGCTTCAGACTCTCCTGGAAATCCAGTGATGAGATCCATCCCGAGAAAAGGACGACGTGACATTCTTGCAACCCGAGAAAAGAAAGCATCCACTTCGGCTCGAGAATACTTTCGTTTCATAAGCTTCAGAATTCGAGACTCGGTATGCTGGAGAGAGACGTGGAAATGGGGACAAAAGGACTCATGGGACTCCATCAGGGAGATGATCCCATCCGTGATTTCAGTGGGATCGAGGGACCCTACCCTGAGACGCTCCAATTTGGTCCGGGTGAGAATCGCCTCAAGCACTTCTTCGAGCTCGAAGCTCCCCGAGCGATCCACTCCAAATTCACCAATATTGGTGCCGGTAAGAACGACCTCTCGAATTCCCCGACTTACCAGCTCCTGCACCCGTTCGAGCACCGACTCGACGCTCAAACTCCGAGCAGGACCCCTACCATAAGGGATGATGCAGTAAGTGCAAAAAGAATCGCAGCCCTCTTGAATCTTGAGAAATGCACGGGTCCGAAAGGTGGAGCTTTCCTCTGGAAGCTCAGGAGCCGGGATTGCACCTTCTTCTGCCAAGGGCCATTCCCGATCCACGGGATGCCGGGATCGGAGCTCCTCGTAGGCGCTCACAGCGCCCAGAATCACGGGCTTTTGCGGATCTTGAGAAAAGTGTCCCAAGATCAAATCACCGGCCCCTGCCTTATCTTGATTCCCAAGGACTGCTGAAACCCCGGGTACCTTCAACGCCGATTCTGGATCCACCTCGGCACTACATCCCGTGTAAACCACACGAGCGTCCGGATTCTTTTTCTGGAGGTCGCGAATGGCTTTTTTACTCTGCCGGTCGGCCTCATCGGTCACCGTGCAGGAGTTTACAATGAAGAGATCTGCTTCCTCAGGGACGCGGGTTGAAACAAGCCCTTTTGAGATCAAGTCCGCTTCGAGCGATTGTCCATCGGCAAAATTCGCTTTGCACCCAAGAGTCATGACCATGAACCTTTTTGCCACAGTCTACCTCACCTTGATCACTCGGGCACCGCCGAGGACTTCTGAACCACTCATGAAGAGCACTCTCTGGCCCTTCAATATTTTTACCTGCTCCCCTTGAATGGGATTCGGCAGGACTCCCTTCATTTTTCCACCTTCAAACTGAATCAACCGAATCCGCCCGGGATCACGGGCCTCCTCAGAAATCATTCCAGCCTCAAGAAAGCCCAATCCAAGGTCCTGACCACTCACCCAATGACATTCGTCAAAGAGGTATTCCGAAGCAGTCACCTCTGCCCGGGCCTGCACCCACGCCCGATCAGACTGGGGTTGCACCTCAAGCAATCGATAGTTCTTGTCCGGATCTTCCGAATCAACGAAGGGTTCGCCCGTCTTCAAGCTTCCCAAGGCCGCGCGACCCAAAAGTACGCCATTTAATGTGAATACCTGAATCTCGCGCTTAAGCGGCTCTGGATCTGCTTGATTCAATCGTTCCTCGAGATCAGACCATTCGATGCCAAACTCGCGAGTCACCGACTCAGGTGCAACCTCGCTGGTCAGTTTCACCAAAAGGGATTCTGGAATCGCACCGATGGGAGCGAGGCTTCTAGTGAGCTGCCCCTGCCCAAGACCCAGGAGCTCATGCACTGGCTCCAATCTCGAACCTGATCCCATCATGATTCGAACCCGTCCAACTGCAGGATCCTCGAGGAGGGACACCCGATGTCCCGTAGCAATCTTTTCACTTCCGGTACTTTCGCGAACTTTTTCGACCCCGGGCAGGACCACCTTGGACTGGAACAGCCATTTCAAATCAAATGGCAACCCGTTTGAAATCGCGCTCCGGCGCGCTTCAAGAAAAAGATCTCCAAAGCTTCCAGAGACATCCATCATCTGAATGGGAATCCCGAGTTTTCTTTCAATTTCCTGAATCGCCGCGCGCTGGGTTGGATTCGAGAAAAGATCAAAGTGAACCCCCCGAACTTGCATTCCTTGTTTCTTCAGGAGCCACGCTGTAACCAAACTCGCAGGGCCGCCGCTGATGCCTACCACCACCTTCATCCAGCGCCTCGTTTCTTCTGCTCGTGAATTTCAACCAGAGCGTCGAGAAGGGCATCCACTTCTTGGATTGAGGATTCAGGCCCAAATGAAACCCGAATCGAGTTCAGAGCTTCCTCGCGCCCCACTCCCATCGCGAGCAGAACCCGCGAAGGTTCAACCACGCTGGCCCGACATGCGCTTCCGTGACTTACCGCAAATCCGCGCAAATCCAAAATTTCAACCCAGTTTTCATAGGCTCGGAAACCCGCAAATCCGATTCTCGAGGTGTTCGACACACGGTTTTCTGAACTTCCCCATACAGACGCCGAAGGAACCCTGCGCAAAAGGGAGGATTCAAAGTGTCTCTGGCAAGCACCGGTGCTCTTTTGAAAGGAGAGAGGATCTAAATGCTCACACGCAAATCCCATCCCGAGAATGCCCAGCACATTCTCACTGCCGCCTCGTTGGCCGGAGTTTTGAGTTCCTGGAAACAGAGAAACGAAGGGAGCACCTGGTCTCCGCCAGATGACCCCCGCTCCCGCAGGAGCGCCGATCTTGTGTGACGAAAAACTCACGAAGTCTGCAGGCGTTGAATGTAAATTCAATGAGATCTTTCCCCACACCTGGGCGCCATCCAAATGAAGGAGTGCATCAAGGTTCAGATCGAGCTTCATGCGCTTCATCAAATCCCGAAGTTCTTCGAGGCGCGCCAAAACCCCGGTTTCAGCATTGGCCCAAAAAAGACTGATTCCCAACGTCTGAATGCCCAGGGCGCTTGCCCGACCCGCGAGCTCCCAGAGCGCAGAAAGGTCATGAGTTCCGTTGGAAGTCAAAGGAAGCGTTTCGACCCAGATCCCGGGATGGTGCTTTGAAACCCGATCGATCATATCAAAGCTGGCAGAGTGCTCTGCGGCTCCAATGATCAATCCCTGAACGGCTTGGGTAAAGGAATGAATGATTGCTTGATTGGCCTCGGTTCCCGATGAAGTGAAGATCAACTCTTCTGGAGTCGCGTTCTCTCCGAAGCTGCGCGAAATCTTCCTCGCAGATTCGAAGAGCACGCGCTGTTCGCGTTGCCCCAAACGATGACGACTGGACGGGTTAGCCTGTCCAGTCTCTTCGTTTTTCAGGTACTCGATGAGTTGATCTCTTACGGCGCCGGAAATTCCGGCCGAGGCATTATAATCAAGATAGTGGACGTTCTTTTGCCACATCCGGACTCACGCTTCCTGCAGCAGCCTTGTTGATCAGCTGACTTGCGGACTTCGGAAGCTCTTGCTGGCCCCGTGCCTTGCGGATGAGATCTCCCACGCTGGTAGTGGTGAGGTACTCCTGCATAATCGTACCCAAGTTCTCAAAGTAGCTCTTGGTCAAAACGAACTCGACCGTATCGCTCTTGAGATCACCCGAACCTACCAGGTCCTTTGCAGGGTTAATGTTTTCACCCACGCTGGTGAGAACTTCCTTAACGGAAATTTCATCCATCGTGCGAGCGAGAACGTATCCACCGCCCGGACCCCGAACCGACTTCACTACCGAACCCTTACGGAGACGACGGAAAAGCTGTTCCAAATAATGAAGCGAAATATTCTGGCGTTCAGAAATCTCCTGAAGACGAACGGGTTTCCCATTCGAATTAAAGGTAAGATCCAAAATCGCACGTACCGCGTACCGACCCTTTGATGTTAAACGCATGTGTAAATACCTCCTGCGCCAAATAAATGACCTTGCCCCAGCCCTCATAGCTGAGCGTTCATCTCTTCTATCATTGGCTGGGTTTTTGAGTCAACTATATTATTGTTGTAGAATAAAAGGCATTTTAATCAATTAAAACAACCACTTATAAGATCACTTCCTTGGGTCATTTTAAGAACATTTCTGCTGAGGACCTCATTTCAGGCCCCCACCTCAAGAGAAAATTACCTTTAACCGATCTGCTCTTAGGGAGTGTGTTCATGAGCAATTCCGAAAACTCAAATTCAAAAAAACCCGAGGTTTCTGAGATTTCAGTGTTCGACTTCAATGAAGAAGTTCCGGGCGTGACTCAACTCCTAAAACCCAATCTCGCGGGCTTAAGAAAGAATCCTTCAGAGTCAAAACCCATCACGAGTTTAAAAGAATCCACATCCTCAATACGAACGCCCGAATCCAAAACTGGAATGCATGCTCCCGCTGCAGCAGCATCTGATTTCGGCTCGCTTGGGATTGCGTTTGAACTCACCTTTGCAGAAGAGCAAGGCGTTCTCCGATTCCGTGAAATCAAAAACCACGGGAACGAAACGGTGCCCGCATGGAAAAAATCCTTCTTCAAAAAGATGAAGCTCGACCTAAGAGTTCTTTCGATCTCTATTTCCTTCCAGGAGTTCGCGTCCGACAAGTTCCCGTTTCAGAAAGAAGCCTTTGGTATGGGCGCAGGGGAGTTCGCGCAATGCGTCCGGAATCCGCAAGATCGAAAAATCCTCCATGTGTTCTTCTCGAAAAAATCTCTTCTTCCGAAGAAAAGCGAAATTGAAGCATTGCTTGGCGGAAATTCCGGGTCTTCCGACTCTGGCGATAGCGACATCAAAATCGAGCTAGCTTCCTAGGACGAAGTGATTCGGTATGACCTCGACTCGCCCTCGGGCGCAATCTCAACAGTAAAAACCGTACGTTTAGAACCCCCTTTGGAATAACCTCGAAAAAATCCGGGGAACATTGACGCCCACTCGACCATCACTAGAGCAT
>Ga0214923_10002515_pt1 | contig 24244 bp, 21 predicted proteins | sample LL1510_MetaG_FD_177993 | JGI IMG/M metagenome (GOLD analysis project Ga0214923, IMG submission 177993) | Freshwater microbial communities from Lake Lanier, Atlanta, Georgia, United States - LL-1510 | ecosystem: Environmental > Aquatic > Freshwater > Lake | place: USA: Georgia | collected...
GGTCCAGCGGAACGGAGAGTTGCAGGGCAGGCATGGTGGGGAAAAGCTTAAGGCCTGATGAGGGGGGTCAAAAGCAGAGGATGAAGAACCCGTGGGCAATTTGCCTGTTTGCGGTCGGCCTCCTGGTGGCCAGGTCTCCTTTGGCGCAAACCGAGGATGAGTCGGCGCAAAAGGCGGAGGCGGTCTCGGAGGGGGTTCGCGCCACCGAACCGCACGGTGAGCCGGTTCGAAAGGCCGAGCGGGCGGTGAAACCTCCCACCAACACCGGGGCTCCCATCCGTCCCGGCGAGCCCGTTCGGGTGGCGGTGGAGTCCCCCAAGGAAGGGGAAGTGATGCCGTGGGAAACCGTGGATGTGTTTGTCCGCGCGGAGAATTATTCCATCGGGGAGGGGGGGAACCGGCTGCAGGTGATCGTCGACAATGGCTCGCCAATCGAACATGGAAATGACCTCAAGCCGGTGGTGTTGCACGGGCTGGCACCGGGCGCCCACGTCCTGCGGGTCTATGCGGTCAAACCGGACGGAAAAATGTTGGCCGATCCGGAGGCCAGTGCCCGGGTCAATTTTTATGTGCGGCGGCAGGACTTTTCCAATTTTCAACCCTGGGACCGGCCCTATCTGACGGTGAATCTTCCTCCTGATGGGATGGTTTTTCCGGATTCCGAGGGCAAGGTGTGGCTGGATTTCCGGGCCCACAATGTGACTTTGGCCAAAGAGGGACACCGGGTGCGCTTTCACCTGGATGGCGTGGAGACCATTCTGCCGAACGGGGATCCTTATGCGTGGACAGGTCTTTCCGAAGGGCGTCACCGCTTGGTGGTTGATTTGATCGATGAAGACGGGGACCCGGTTGCGGAGATTTTTGCCCGGGTGGAGCGGACCTTCGAGATTCCGCGGATGGTCAAAGCCGTGAATCCCCACGAGTTGGACTCGGCGAACCTCTGGCTCAGAAACCGGGGGCAGACCAATTCAGACGCCGATGCTTCCCGGGAACGGCAGGATTCAAACACGGCACCCCGGCTCCGGCGTCCGGACTGATTTTTGGATTCCCTGTCCCGTTCCGGCCTGCCCCCGCCGCTGGAGAGTCTTGCGAAAGGGAAACAGGGGGGCGCATAGTTCCAGTTCCCATGATCCCTGACTTTTTGTGGAGTTTGCCCGATCTGGTGTTGGTGGGGCTGTCCTTCGGGCTTTTTGCCGCCCTGGGTCTGGTTTTGCCCAAAGTGGGCCGACGGCTTTGCGGGCGGATGGCCAACGAACCTGAAACCCGTCTGGTGGACCGGACCCAACGCGGGTTGCGGGCTTTTCTCGTGTTTCTGTTGGCGCTGACTCTGAATGACGTGCGGGAAAAGTTTGTCCGGATGGACGGGGAGGCGGCGCGGGAGGCGGGCGAGATCAAGTTGCTGCACCGCCAGTTGGAGATCGATCCTTCGCCTTGGTCCAAACGTGAGAGGGAACTGCTCCGGGATTACGCAGGAGCGATCGCGGAGGATGAGTGGAAGAGCCTGGGGGCCCGACCCCCGGCCCTTTCGGCAAGAGCGGATGAGATTCTTGCGGAACTCCGCCGGCTGGCAAAATCCCGGGCCATGACGGAGCGGGGGAGTGGCGAGGGAAACGATCTCTGGACCCGGCTCAACGAGCTCGAGGATTTACGGCAGGCCAGGTTGCAGAAAGCACAGGCATCCACGGCCCCGTTGTTTTGGATCGTGATCGGACTGATGATGGTGTTGGAGTGCCTGATGACCACCGAATCGAAAATGACTCCGCGCCGGAAGTTGACCTTGGGGGGCTATTACGGATGTCTGGGCATGATTATCAGCCTGATTCTGATTTTTGAGCGGCCTTTTAGCGGAACCACCCGGCTCTCCTCCGAGCCGTTCCGTCAGGTGGCAAAACTTCCCGACCGCTAATTTCCCCTTCGCAAGCGGGCCTGGATCCGGCGCATGGAAAGGGCGCCGGTCCGGGACGAGTCACGGAAGCCGGCGAGGTGGAGGATTCCATGAAGAATATAGGTGAGGAGTTCGTCCCGAAAAGTTAGGCCGTGGCCTTTGTGTAATTCGGCGGCAACCGCCGGGCAAACCACGATCTCCCCGTGGGGAAAGGCGAGGACGTCGGCTGGGGCGGGATCGCCCAAATGGCGTTGGTGGAGCCGGCCGCTTTCGCGCGCGGAAACCAGCACAATGCTCAGTTCGTGAGGAAGACGGCGAAGACGGGTGGAAGAAAAGCGGCCCAAAGCCGCCGCCACCTTACGATGCAGGTAGGCCAGATTCGGCGGATACCGTCTTTGACGGTTGATCCACCGAAGGGTCGGCTTTTTTGGATCCACGGCGGTCCTTGGGGTAACGGATACGGGGGCGAAGCAGGTTTTCCACGCCTTCGGCCAGGGCCTTGCGGGCGGCCTGCCACTGGGCAGGAGTCAATCGGCATTCCGACCAATGGCCTTCCCTCTCGCGTTCGTGGAAAAGCTGGTCCACCAACTTGGCGGCATCTCCCGGCGCGGGTTTCTCCAGGGCCCGGGACGCGGATTCGGCCGCGTCAGCCAGCGAGAGGATGGCGGTTTCCGGCGACTGGGGATTCGGCCCGGGATAGCGAAAGGAGGATTCATCGACCTCCGGAATATCCTCCTCCCTCAGCCGCAGAATCTTTCCGCCAGAGCGGGCGTCTTTTTCCTGCTGCAGGGCTCGTTGGTAAAAGTACCAGACCAGACCGCGACCGTGGTGTTCCCGGATGGCCTCCCGGAGGCGGCGGGGGAGACGATGTTGGCGGGCGAGGGCAATGCCGTCCTTCACATGCGCGACAATGATCAGCGCACTCATCGAGGGAGAAAGGGAGGCGTGGGGATCGGAATTTCCAGCGCTAAAATTCTCCGTGAAATATTCCGGGTTTTTGAGTTTGCCAATGTCGTGAAAGAGGCCCATGGCCCGACAGGCGCGGGGGTTGGTGACCCCGGTGGCGGAAGCCGCCGCCTCGGCGAGGTGGCCGACCAGGACGCTATGGAGGTAGGTGCCGGGGGCTTCCAAGGCGAGTCGCCGCAGGATGGGCCGGTCGAGGCTCATCAGTTCCAGCCAGGAAAAATCGGTGGTGCGGTCGAAAGCCGACTCGAGGACAGGAAGAAGCGCGCCGACGATGATGGCGCCCAACAGTCCGAGAGCGGCCGCGGAAATCGCCTCCGCCAAAATGACCTCCCAAGTGGCCGTGAAGGAGAGACCCGCTCCCAGAACCGTGGAAAGAAGCGCGACCAGGCCGATCCCGGCTCCGGCCTTGAGCAGATCGGAGCGATGATAGATTTTTTGGGAAAGCACGACGGCTCCGATCCCCGTGGTGACAGAGGCGACAAGGTAGCGGTGGTCGGGGCGAAGGAGAAAAAGTTCCGAGAGTCCGACGAGAACCACGAGAAGAGATCCCGCCCGCGGCCCCACCAGAGTGGTCAACGTGAGAGCAGCGAGGGCGGGGGGGAGGAGGTAAATTCCGGCGCTGAAGGCGTGGTGGTGGGCCAAACGCAAAAGGAGAAGGATAAAAGCAACATTTCCCAGGAGGGTGAGCAGGAAAAGACCGAGCAGGCGGTTGCGGATGAAGGCCTCGGGGAGAACGATGGAAAGAACCAGCGGCAGGACAAACGCCGTGAAAAAGACGGCGATCCAGGCCGCGGGGCTGTGGGCGGCCGGGGTCAGTAAGGAAAGTCCGTAGGTCAAGACGGCCGCGAGGGCAAACAGGGAGGAGCGGATGCGCGGATCGGATTCGAGCCGGTGTTCCGCCACGGCCCGCCCGGGGAGCGGCGCCGTGGAACTCACAGCGTGAGGCTGGTCTGGCGGACTCCGCGATGCTCCTTATAGGCGCGGACAATTTTTCCGACGAGCTCGTGCCGGATGACATCGGTGTCCTCAAAACGGACGAAACCGATGCCGTCGACGTTGGCCAGGGCCTGAACGGCCTCCACGAGGCCGGATTTGCGGTGATGGGGAAGGTCGACCTGGGTGGGATCCCCGGTGACGATGCATTTCGAATCCGGGCCGAGCCGGGTCAGGAACATGAACATCTGCTCCGTGGTGGCGTTCTGGCCTTCGTCGAGGATCACAAAAGCACCGGTGAGGGTGCGGCCACGCATGTAGGCAAGGGGGGCGATCTCGAGAATGCCCTTGTCCATCATCTTTTGGATCTCCTCGACATCGAGCATGTCGTAGAGCGCGTCGTACAGGGGGCGGAGATAAGGAAAAATTTTCTCCTGGAGGTCGCCGGGCAGGAATCCCAGGGCTTCTCCGGCCTCCACCGCAGGACGGGTCAGGATAATGCGGTTGATTTTATCGGTCTTGAGATAAGAGACGGCCATGGCCATGGCGAGGTAGGTCTTGCCGGTGCCGGCAGGCCCCAACCCGAAGACGAGATCGTTGCGGCGGATTTCATCGACGTAGGCTTTTTGGAGGAAGGTTTTTGGAATAATGACGGGTTTCTTGCCGGAGACCTGGATCCGGGTGGACCAAATGCTCTCCAGCTGTTTTCCTTCGCCGCGTTGGACGGCCTTCAGGGCGTAGAGAAATTCGTGCCGGCGGATGCGGAGGCCGTGCTGGTGGGCCAGATGGAGTTGCCGGAAGAGTTCCTGGGCGGAGGTGACGGAGCCGTTGGCCCCATCGATCTTCAACTGGGCATCCCTCGCGGTGAGTTTCACGCCGAGGGCGGACTCCGTCTCGCGGAGGAGGGTTTCGTCGGCGGCGTAGAGTTCCGAGAGGGCGTGGGCGTTCTCGAAGGTGAGGGTTTGGGCGTGCGGGGCGTTCAAGCTACGAGGTTTTTGTAGGGGAAGGAGGGCGGGAGGGAAGAAAAGATATTTGGCGTCACGGAGTCGTCACTGGAGGCGGGGATCCAGGGAGGAGGCTTTTCGTTTCAGGGTGGCGAGGGTTTCTCCGGCGGCACGGGAGGCGCCTTTTGAGTCGAGGGGCAGGGCTGGCCCGGGCTCCAGGGAAGGGATCAGGGCGCAAAACTGGTCATTGATCATGACGCCGAGGAACTCGCCGTTGAGCGAAAGGACGAGGTCGCCGGCCTCGGGGGCGTATTCCCCCTGAAGGCGGTTGAGAAAGCGGGAATCCATTTCGAGGTAACCGGGAAAGGAAGGTTCGAGCTTGAAAGAGCACTCGCCGTAGCCTTTGCCGGAGGGGGAGATGAGCAGGGCCTTGGGAAAGCGAAAAGGGTCGGAGGCAATGCGGTAAGCCAGTTCCGGATGTTTCTCCACAAGGGCCAGTTCCACCGGGGCAAGTAGCAGGCGGGGATCGGAACCCTTGATGGATTCCAGAGACGGCAGGGGCTTGGGAAAGTTGGATGGAGGTGGAAGCGTCAGGGTGCCGGTGAGAGAGTCCCAGGAGCTTTCGGCATCTCCCAAACGAAAAGGGGTTTGATCCAAGGGAACCAAAGCCGCGGTGCGCGTGCCGTCGGTGAGGAGGATCGGTTTGGCTTCCGTCCGGCGGATTCGCTGGTTTTGGACGGAAGGACGCTCCGCCATCAGCCGGAGGGTGGCGCGCCGGTTCAGATAATCCGCATAAAGGGCGTTGGGGGCGACGGGCCGATATTCGCGGATCTCCTGGGTGATCTGGCCGGACTTTTCCGCCAGCTGGGTCACGCCTTGGGACAGGGACTGATTTTGTTCGATCAGCTTTTTCTTTTCCTCCTCGGCCTGCCGGAGAGTTGCCGTGGTAAATTTGATTTTTTCCTCGGCGGACTTGGCCTGAACCTCGGCAACGGTCAGCTGCGAGCGAAGCGCATCCGCCTCCGCGCGGAGCTTTTCCCTGGCCTGGCGGAGAGTTTCCGCCTCGGCCTTGGCGGATTCCAAGGCAGTGCGGGATCGTTCCGCCTCCACTTGGGCCTGTTGGGCGAGACGGACGGCTTCCTGTTCGCTTTTTTGAAGCCGCTCGGAAAGTTCGGTGGTCCGGGCGCGGGCCTGGTCGAGGACGGCGGCACGGGAACGGGACTCGTCCCGGCTGGTGGCCAAGTCGCTGGCGAGTTTTTCCCGATTTGATTTTTCCTCTTCCAGGGAGAACCGGAGAGCGGCGACGACATCGTCCTGGGCCGAGGTGGGGCGGGCGGTGATGGGAGCCGCGGTCGGAGCCTCGGTTTTATCCCAGCGCGTCAGGGCCAGCAGGTTGAGAAGCAGAAAGTCGCAAAGGATGAGAAGAAGGGTTTTGTTCACGGCGGCGGGCGGCGGGACGGGCCCGGAGGAGAACCCCTAGGTTTTGCCGGGGGGAAGCAGGAGGCGCTGCTTGCAGGCGCGGACATGAAAGATCTTGATCAGGGCGACACAGGTGATGCCGAAAAGGTTGGAGGAGTAGGCGGCGAGAAGGCTGGGCTGGATCACGCCAAGAACCTGCAGGACCAAAGCGATGGCCGTGCCACCGATACCCACGTAGAGACCCGCATCAAAAAGGTTATCGTCGTTCTCGAGCAGACGCAGTTTGAGGGCCGGGTCGCCAGGGCCGGTTTCGATCTGGTGGATGCGCCGAACGCAGATCCGGTAGACCATGATCTGGACGCTGAGAAAGATCACCAGGGTGATGACATTGGTCGGTTCCATGGAAAATCCGGGAGAGGACTTGATCTTAACCAAGGAGCCTGGCAGGGCGAGACTCAATCGGTAGGTGGGAAAGGGTTTCGGGCGGGTCACGGAGGGCTCGGGCAAACTGCCGAGCAGAAGGGCAAGCATCACCGCTTGGGCCAGAATCGGAGCCGGACGCCACGGGCCCGGGTTTTCCGGGGAGGTGGGATGCAGAATCGCCCAGAGAGCCTTCACCCAAAACCAGGAGCCAAGCAGCAAAAGAACCGCCCGAAGCAGAAGAAGAGGCTTTTCCCAAAGAAGCAGCCAAGGGACCAGAGCCGGGGGGATGGAGACGGGATTGGTAAAAATGGGGCAGCGTCTTTGGACCAGAAGCTCCAGGGAACCGCGGCCGGATCCGAGGCTGGAGGAGAGAAGCGCCCAAGGTTTTTGGGCGGATTCGGGGAGGCGGGTGAGACGATCGGCCGGACCGGCCCACATCGCGGCGGCAAGGAGGAGATCCCCCGGTTCGGCAGGAGAGCGAGCCTGTCCGGCCAGCCAGTCGAGAGTCGCCAAGGTTTGCACACCCCCGACGAGTTCCCGCAGGGAGTCGTAGTCGAAGCGCCGGGAAAGGGAGAGCAAGGAAAGCAGGGCGGGTTGAAGCGGGCGAAGGGAGCGGTCCTCGTTGGCCGCATAGGCGATTGTCTTTAGTTCGCTGGCGAGGGCAGGTGAAAAAGCGGAGGTGTCGAGCAGGTGGGCGGTGAGGAGGGTAATCGCTTCCAGGGGCTGACCTCCGGGCTGATTGGCAGGAAGCAGGGGCGGCAGGGGTTTGAGTTCGAGCGATTGCAGAATCGACTGAACCCCCGGGGACGGATTGCTTTGAAGGGTTTGGCGAAGACGGAGGCGAATCGGCTCGCGAAGCAACAGGGTCAGAACGGCTGGCGGGCTGTTGACATTTTTTTCAAAAGCCAGGCCCGATGTGGCGAGCACCTGTTCGAGACGCGGATCACGCGTGCCGAGCCAGGTCAGGTCGCGGCGGGAGGACAGGATGGTCCGGGCAGAAGCCACCGTTTCCGAACCGCCCGGCAGGTCCATGGATTGGGCGAGCAGGGCCAGCCGGAGGCCGGCTCCGAGATGTTCCGAATTCAAGAGGGAGGCTGCCAGTTCCGAAAGGGAAGGAGTGCCCCGACCGGCCGCCCGCAGGACCTTTTCCTCGAGGGCGTGATACCGGACAGGAAGAAGCAGTCCGGCGGCGAGGAAGACGGCGCCGGCGATGACCAAGGTCGAGGAGGTGGTTTTCAGGAATAAAAACGCGGGATGCGCGGAGCGATGCGGGTAAAGATTTCCCAGGGAATCGTGCCTGCCTCGCGGGCGAGATCGGCGGCGGACCGCTGTTTTGGGCCGGAGGATCCGATCCAAATGACCTCATCGCCCCGTTTCACGGAAGGCAGCGTGGACACATCCAGCATGGTCATGTCCATGGTGACGCGACCCACAATCGGGCAGAGGCGCCCGCGGATCAGGGCGTGGCCGCGATTTCCGAGTGAAAAGGGAAGACCATCGGCGTAGCCGGTGCCCACCGTGGCAAGGTGGAGATCGCGCGGGGCGCGGAAGGTGGCGCCGTAGCTGACGGTTTCCCCGCGGCGCACCTTGCGAACCATGAGAATCCGGGATTTCCAGGAAAGAACCGGTCGGAAAGGGGCGCGACCCCCGTCCCGGGGATCGATGCCGTAAAGGCCAAGACCCGGCCGGATATGCGTCATCGGATGGGGCTGGCGCCCCAGGCTAGCGGCGGTATTGGCGTAGTGGCGACGGCCCGCCATGGGCAGCAGAAAGGATTCCTCCAACTGGAGCCGGGTGAATTTCGGATCGGAACCGGCGCAAGCGAGATGCGTAAACGAGCCCACGAGGTCGAGGCAGGGGTGGCGGTGAACATAGGCAAGCAGCTGAAGGAACTCGGTGGGTTTTGCCCCAAGCCGGTTCATGCCCGTGTCGAGCTTGGCCTGGACCAAGGCGGTGGAACGGGCTTTTTCCGCCGCACGGGCCAGCTCGCGGGCCTCCTGGAGAGAGGAGATCGTGAGGGTCAACCGGTGGGCCAAGGCGGCGGAAAATTCCGAGCGAAGGGAGGAGCCGAGAAGAAGAATGGGTTCGCGGATTCCGGCTTGGCGCAGCTCCACGCCTTCCGAGGCGAAAGCGACGCCGAATTCCTCACACCCGGCCCGGGACAAGGCCCGGGCCACCGGGACCAGGCCGTGACCGTAAGCATTGTCTTTGACCACCGCCAGAACCCGGATTCCGCGCGGGACGGATCGTCGCAAAACCTTGAGATTATGGCGGAGGGCGGCGAAGGAGATCGTGCACCAGGAGCGAAGGGGTTGGGGCATGGATCGATCCTAGAAAAGACTGCGGACGAGCGAAACCTGTTCGTTTACCCTGACGTTTCTCTTTCCAGGAGCGGGCAGGAAAAAATTCAAGCTGGTTTTAGGGCGGGGCGCAGATGGATGGGCTCAAGAGCGAGGCCGGGCTCGAGTCCGTGGGCGTGTACATGGGCGGCGAGGGTTGCGGCATCCGGGAGGGCCGTCTCACCGACTCCCGTCAAAGCATCCGGGGTGACCGCAAGGGTGCAGCGGGAAAGGAGACGGGGAAGTTCCGAGACAGGGTGGACGGCGGTCGGCCGTTCCAACTTTCCCGAGGCATAAAAGGTGGCGAAAACATCTCCCCGGCGGGCATCGGAAAAAACTCCCAGCAGGGTGACCTGGGAAAACTGCCAGGCGATTGAGCCGGTGCTGCGAACCGGCAGAACCGGACAGCGCCAGACGGCCGCGAGTCCCTCCGCCGAAGCGATGGCGGAGCGGATGCCGGAGAAAGAGCCCGGTCCGACCCCGATGAGGATCTGATCCGGCCGGGTAGGATCAAGAAGCTCCTTTTGGAAGGAGGGAATCAGGCTGGCGGCGACCGTTCCGGAAAGTTTGCCCGAGGCGAGGATTTCCCCTTGTCGGCTAAGAACCCAACTACCCGGATTGGAGGAAGCTTCGAGAATGAGTCGGGTCATGGCTTTTGAATCCAGCACAACCTGCGGGAGCCGTCCGGTTGCGGAATGATTTCGAGATCCAAGGTAGAGGCAGGCCATTTTCCGGGGAAGCGGTCGGGCCACTCAATCGCAACGAGTCCGGGGGTCACAAGACAGTCGGGCCAGCCGAGCGAATCCCAGTCGCGGGCGTCCTGCAACCGGTAAAGGTCCCAGTGATCCAAAGACAGACGGCCGCCGCGAAGGGTCTGGCAAAGGGTGAAGGTGGGACTGGGAACTTGGCCAGGCACGCCCAAGGCAGCCGCCAGGCCGCGCACCCATTCCGATTTTCCGGCGCCGAGCGGGCCATACAGACGAATGACGGTTCCGGGAGCCAGATGGGGCAGGGAACGAGCCGCATGGGCGCGGGTGGCTTCCGCGGTCGGACAAACCTCGGGTGGCAATTCAGACGAGATGGTCATAACCGCGAAGCGGGATTCCACTGGAATGAAATCCGGAACGGGCGGGAAGACAAATGCCGATCTCGGTCAGGCGGGTGGAAAAAGGCCAACTCCTTCTCAGCCTTTCGACCTTTGCGGAGGGCACGCTGAAAAGAAGTTCGTAATCCTCTCCCTGGGTGATGGCTTGGCGGCGCGTTGCCCCGGAGGCCAGGGGAAGCCGTTCGGGAAAGATCCGAAATCCGATCCGGGAGGCCCGGGCAAGTCGCGGCAAATCCGCGCCGAGACCGTCACTCAGATCCATCATGGCAGAGGGAAAATTTTTTCCGACGAGCCAGCCTCCCTCGCGAAGGCGCGGGGTGAAAGTGAGATGACGGTGAGGCCAGGAACCGCCCAGGGAGCCGGTCACAAACAGCCGGTGACCCGGCCGAGCCCCGGCACGGTGAGGGGATCGTCCGCGTGGAACCGTGCCCAGCAGCGAGACGGAAAGCAGCAGCTGGCGGGTGCGGACCGTTTCACCCCCGACAATGGCGACCTGCCAACGCCGGGCGGCACTCGCCAAGCCCCGGTAAACGGCCTGCAGCCGGGCAGCCGATTTCGGGTTCGGACATCCGGCGGTCACCAAGGCGGCGCGGGGAGTTGCCCCGGCGGCGGCGAGATCGCTGAGGGCCCGGGCGATGGCTTTCCGGCCGACTTGGGGTGCCGGAGTCGAGCGGAGAAAATGAACTCCTTCGATCACGGCGTCGGTTTTTAGAACGAGATCCAAGCGCCGATCTGGCGATGCCAACACGGCGCAGTCATGGCCGATTCCGTGGCGGAGGCCGGGGAGAGGGAGATTGCGGAGGCTCCGGGTCCAGCGCTCCACCCACTCATCTTCTCGGGAGGGGCGCGACTTCATGGAGGGGTGGATCTGGCGAGCAAGAGAAGGATGCAGGTATTCGCGTTAAAGAGGGAGTGAACCAGCATGGCGGGAACCAGACTTCCGGTGGTCCGGTAAATCCCTGCCAGCAGCGCACCAAACACGGTGAGGGGAATCATGGTGGGGCCGTGAAGGTGGACGGCCCCAAAGGCCAGAGCCGAGAGCCACTGGGCCTGGGTCACCGGCATGCGCCCGGCCAACCAGGGAAACAATGTCCCCCGGAAAAAAATCTCCTCCCAGATTGGCGCGATGACCCAGGCGTAGGCGAGGAAGGGGAGGATTTCCCCCAGATCCCTGGCTTCGAGAAATTTCAATAATGCGGGCTGCGGTTTCAGCGGAAGTCCCAGGGCCAGATAAAGTCCGGAACTAAGTAGAAGGAGAAGTAGAATCGGCCAGAGAAGGGTGAGAAGAAGCCGCAGGCTGTCCCCCAGATCGCGAAGTTCGCGGCGCAGTCCCCAAAAAACGAAGGGATGCGATCCGGCCAAAGAGGCAAGGAGAAGACCGGCGGCCAGTCCGGCCCCCGGAAGCAGGGCTGGTGCCATCAGGCTGGCGGAGGCCAACAGGACAACGGCGGCGGTCATAGGCCCTGGGCCGAAGTTCAGGGAGCGATTCTCCGGAAGGGGGGCAGGCTGGAGCAGTTGCCGAAGCCGTCGCCATCCTCCGGCGAACAAAAAAAAGAGGGAACTCCCGAAAATCAAGGCGACGTAGAGCAGCAAGAAAGTTGAGGTGGGAACCGGGGAAAACACGTGGAAACCCTACCCGCGCCGGGGGACGGAGGGGAGCGGGAAAGTCCGAAACGAAATCAGGCCGGAGCCAGCAGGGCGTCGACGTCCGCGAGGGCGTCCTGGTCCGGCATCAGCGGAGCGAAGTTTCTTTCGAAATGGGCGACCACGCCGTCCACCCCGGCGGCGAGCAGGCTGAAGCGGCGCCGGATGCATCGGACCAGAAAGGGATTGAAGCTGTAAAAGCCGGAAAAGATTTTGCGGGCGAATTCCTGGGTGTGGTTGGCCTGTTTGCAGAAAAGGACGGCGTGAATATCGGGGCTTTCAAACAGCACGACCCAGTAACGGGCAAGAAGGGGGTGAAAGATGGGGATGAAGTCGATCGTAGAAGTCCGTCGGCTTGGTTCCCCTTCCGCCCAGACGCGGACCGCATCAATTTCTCCTGCGATTTCCAAATAACGATCCTGCTGGGGGGCGAAGTTTTCGATGCGCTGGAAGGTGGAAATCAGTTCGCCGCATCCGGTGTCGCGGGCAAGGTCCTCGATGGCATGGCTGGCCGCGAGCATGGCCTCATGGTTGAAGAGATGGGTCACATCGGAAATCGGGAGCACGGCGATTTCCGAGCCTTGATGGGCACGGGATTTCCGGGAGGCCGGGAAAACGCGCGGGTTTTTGCTTTTGAGGTAGGGCCGCAAGCGGGAGCGAAAAAGTTTTTCCGAACGCTTTTCTTCCGATGTCCGACAAATCATATGGGAAAACCTGAAATTGCCATGGAGGGCGGGGCGTGCAAGCGATGTCGGAACGGTATGAGGAAAGCTTAAGGGCGGGTTCCGGGGTTGGGGATCACCCGGTCGAGCAGTTTGGCGGAAGAAAGCACTCCGGGAACGCCCGCTCCCGGATGGGTACCGGCCCCGCACAGATAGAAGCCTTTGACCTCTTCCGAGACATTGTGGGGACGGAACCAGGCGCTCTGGGTGAGAACGGGTTCGAACTGAAAAGCCGAACCGACATAGGCGTCCAACCGGTTTTCAAAGTCGGCCGGGGTGAAGAGCAATTTGCTGACGAGGTGTTTGCGAAGGCCGGGAATCAGGCTTTTTTCGAGCGTGGCAAGGATTCGGTCAGCATATTCCTCCTTCACCTTGTCCCATTCGATCCGATCCCCGGGGGCGCCGCGGTGGGGGACGGGGGAGAGGACGTAAAAACATTCATGTCCGGGCGGAGCGAGGGAGGGGTCGGTGCGGGTGGGGGCGTGGAGGTAGAGGGAGAAATCCTCCGCCAGGATGCGGTGATGAAAAATGTCGTCCAAAAGACCCTTGTACCTGGGGCCCAGCCAGATGGTGTGATGGGCGAGATCGGGATAAGTCCGGTTGGTCCCGAAATAAATCAGAAAGAGGGACATGCTGTAACGCATTCGACGGAGCCGGGCATCGGTCCATTTGCGGCGATGAGTCGCGGCCACCCGTTTTTGGTAAAAATTGGAAACATCCGCGTTTGAAACCACGAGACCGGCCCGGATGGTTTCACCGGAACGGAGACGGACGCCGGCGGCGGCGCCCTTTTCCACGAGGAGCTCTTCCACGGGTGAGTTCAGGCGGATTTTGCCCCCCAGATCCTGGAGCAGTTTGACCAGGGCCTGAACCAAGGCCCCCGTCCCCCCCATGGCAAAATGGACGCCCCACTCCCGTTCGAGATAGTGAATCATCGCGTAGATGGACGACGACTGAAACGGATTTCCCCCGACGAGAAGAGGATGGAAAGAGAGGACCTCGCGGATGCGCTGGTTTTTCACGTGACGGCAGGCCATCTGCCAGACCGAGCGGTCGGAGCGGAGGCGGATCAGGTCGGGGGCGACCCGGAGCATGTCGCTGAAGCGGGAGAAGGGCTGGTCGGCCAGTTCGATGAAGGCGCGCTGGAAAATGTCGTGTGTTTCGGAGACAAATTTGCGGTACCCCTCCAAGTCCCCGGGGGCAAGGCGTTGGACCTGGGCCTCCATCTCGGCCTGTCGGCCGGTGTATTCGAAAGAAACGCCGTCATGCCAGACGATCCGGTAAAACGGATGGCAGGGGACGATGCGGAGATAGTCGGAAGTTTTTTTTCCGGCGAGGGCAAACAGCTCATCCAGAAGAAACGGGGCTGTGAGGATGGTGGGGCCGGCATCGTAGGTGAAACCCTTGTCGCGGAAGACCGAAGCGCGTCCTCCGGGTTGTTCGAGGGCTTCGAGAAGGGTGACATCGTAGCCACGGGCCTGAAGCCGGACGGCCGAGGCAAGCCCGCCAAAGCCGGACCCGATGACGAGGGCGGGAGGTTTCAAGCAGGCCCGCCGAAGCTGGCAAAATCATCAAGATCAAGGACATCGAACCAAGTGGTGATATCCTCGCGATCCTTGGCCGCCCCGGATTGGTACTGGTTCATCCGTTCGCGTTGTTCGATGGAAGCAGGGGCGCGGCGATTCATATAATCCGACCAAGCCTCGATTTCCTGGGCCGGGCGGTGGTGTTTTTGATTTTTCTCGATCCAGGCAAGAAGGGCGCCGTCCCCCAGTCCGACGGCGACCTGTTTTTTCAGCGCCTCCGGATCGACGCCGGCAAATTTCAGAAAATATTGATCGAGCGGGCAGTTGTAGGTGTATTCCCCGTTTTTTCCGCCCAGCGAGGCCCGACATTTGTCCAGCATCCGGGGCAGAATGACGTAGCCTCCCAGGCGGACCCGCGGACTTCTCGGAGATCGGGTTGTCAAATCAGGGAAAGAATACTTGGACATCGTGGGAGCATGCACCAAGAGTGATTTTGAGCAAGAATCCTGACTTGGAGGATTCAATTCCAAATCCTTGCCGGAGAGGGCCTTAAAAGCCTGAACAAATTGGTTTTTTAGCGGTCTAAATCTTTCATGGAGAGGCAAATAAAACTAAAATTCCAAAACCTGAGTTCGCCCATTGAAAAAGTGGCTTCCCTGAGTAATTTAACTCTTATGAAGATGTGCCATGGGGATCATGGTTGGGCTTGGTTATTTGGTTTGGGGCTTTTCTGCAGTCTTATTTCCGTCTCGGTTTCCGCGCCCGATTTCAAAATCCGATATAATCCGAAGTTTCCCTGTTTGGAGGTGATGGACGGAAAGGCCGTCAAAATCACCGATATTAGCGAAGGGACGCAGGGCGAAAATGTCACCTCGGGGAAAGCTTCGATCAAACTATCGTTTTTGAAAAATGCCCAAGGGCAACCCGAGGTCACCATGACCGAAGCTAAATCCTCGCTTTCCGAAATGGAGTTGGAAGCCTTCGGTCTTTCGGTCGGCATGAAACCGGAAGGGGTGGTGACCGTAAGATTCGGCCCTGACAATAAGCCTCAGTTTGAAATGGACCGGACAGGGGGCGCACGCTTCCTGATGGCGGACTTGGGGAATCTGGATACGGCGGCAGGAAAGGAGCTTGCCACGGTCCCTTCCCCCCAGAATTCCACCAATGGGGCTTCCAAAGCCCTGATCCGTTGCCGGGAGCGTTTTGCGGCTTGGAAAGAGAGTAAGGGGGGGTGGAGCAACAAATCCGGAAAAATTCTGAAGACCGAAGGAGATGAGACCCTGCAGATTGGGACCGATCAGCCTCGAACCTTGTTGGAAGGTGAAGCCGTGCAGGTCGGCGGCACCGTGGTGGCCAGTGCCCAAGGGCCGGTGCTTTTTCAAAGCGCAGCCGGGGTTTATCATGAGGCCTTGCCGGGGACCGAACTGGTTTTTTCTCCCCTCGAAAAAGATTCGCTCGACATCAAAATCGAGCTGAAGCGGGGAACCTTGCTCACCTATGTGGCCTCCCCCCTCGCGCCTCCTCGGGCCAGTTTGGTGGGAATCGGGGATGGGGTCGTGGCCCGCACGGCGGACGGCCTCTACCAAATCACCAAGGGAGCGGATGGGAAAAGCATCCTCAGCGTCCTTTCCGGAAAAGTCATTCTGGCGGATATCGCCGGCGGGGTGGAGAGGGGCTCTGTTGCCGCCAATCAAAAACTAACCTTTCCGGGAGAGGGGAAGGCGAAAGCCTTGGCCTCTGGAACTCCGGAATCGGCTTCCCTCAAGGCTTTTCCCGATGCCTGCCGCGAGGCCACCTTGATGGATATCGCCCAAGATGGGGTCCTTGGTTGCCCCGAGGCGATCGAGGAGATTTTCAAGGAGGTGACCACCGCCCGACCGGATCTGAAGGAAAAGCTGGCTACCCAAGCTCTGGGCATCCGTCCTGAACTGCTCGCCTCCATCCAGTCGATCAGCGGTTTGACGGGGCTTCAGGCTCCGACTCCGAGCGGATTTCATTCCATCCAATTCAGCAAACGGGCCGCCGGTTGGTTGAATGGAGAGCCCAGCCCCCTGTCGCGGGAAGGAAAAGTCCTGAAGGTGGTCGGAAGTGCAACATTTCTCGGACAGCCGATCAAGCGCGGACAGACCCTGCCCAAGGGTGCGAATATCCAGACGGGCCCCATGTCCCAGTTGATGTTTTTGCCGGTTCCCGGGGTCATTGCCGAGGTTCAGGAAAATAGTGAGATCATTTTTGTGGAAACCTCGGACCGCTTCGAGAAAGGCATTTTGCAACAGGCCCGAACCCAACTCAAAACGGTCAAAGGCGACGTTCATTTTGCCATCGCCGACGGTTTCGGCGACAAGATTCAAGTGGAAGTTTCGACTCCGAAGGGGGTGCTGAAAGCCCAAAGCACCCCAACCGGAAGCTCCTCCGCCGTCCGACAGGCCAAAAAACAATGAGAAAGTATCCCGGATTCATGCTTAGTTGTCTTCTCGGCCTCGGGTTGACAGGAACCCCCTGTCACGCCGAGAAAAAAGCTTTGGAGGCGGGCTCCTTCAGCGCGGTCAAAAACAGTGTCCAGCAGACCGTGGGAGCGGATCAAAAACCGGCGGTTCAGGATGGGAAGATTGCCGAGGGAAACAAGGTGGACACCGGTCCGGGATCCTGCACGGAAATGACTTTTACAGATTCCTCGGTCATGCGCATGGGGCAAAACTCCCATTTTTCCTTCGACTCCAAGGAACGTCTCATCCGTCTGGATCAAGGCACGCTGTTGATGCATGTTCCCCCCGGAAACGGGGGAATCTCCATTGAAGGCGGTGGAGTGGTGGGGGCGGTTTCCGGAAGCACCGTCATGGCCAGCAGCGACGGCAAAGGAAACTTCTCTTTTGCGGTTCTGGAATCGGAAGGTGGCAAGGGGCAGATCACCAACAAGGACGGCTCTGTGACCCCGCTCACTCCCGGACAGATGGGGGTCGTCTCCGCCAATCGCCCTGGTGCCGCCACCAGTTTTGAACTGAATGTGACCGCCCTCATGGAAAGCTCCCCCTTGTTTACGGAATTTTCCCGACCCATGCCCGGAAATGAAAAAGTCACCGCGTTGGCGGAAAAACAAGGGGAGACCATCGAATCAGGTTCCAAGGTTCTGGATAAAACCCCCAGTGCAGATGAGAAAAGCGCCCGCACGGAGGATCCTGCCGTGAAAGCTTTTGCCGCTTTGACGGGACTGCCTGCCGACGAATGCGCCCAAGCCCCCAACTTGATTTTGCAGCCCGCGAAGGGCGGGGAGGGCAACCAACCTCCGTCTGGCACCATGTTCACGATGAACACCGATGCCGGGGGGGATGTCAGTGCCCGGGTGGCCTCGGGAATTGCGGAGTTTGTACCAGCAGGATCCTCCTCCGGGGTGAAAATTGGTTTGAACCAGGGGTTCTCCAGTAGCACCGGCCAAGTGGCCTCCCTGGGATCCACCGACAGCTTTACGGGAGCCATGGCTGCGGCCAGCGATGCCCGATCCCCGGAGGGCAAGGCAATCGCCGCCAGCAGCGGCCAACCCTCATCCGGGGGGCCGGGGGATGTGGCCACCGCAGCGGGAGGGGAGAGCCCGGCCAACACCGATACGGCTGCCGGCGGGGGAACAGCTCCTGATACGCAGCCTCCCTTACCCCCCGTCACCTCCAATCCGAATCCCAGGCCCACGACGCCCACGTAAAATCCAAATCATCTGAAAGTGTAAATTCCGGTCCAAGACCTTGGACTTGGACGCGGTTTTCTCCTAATCCTGACCCATGGATTACAGTCAGACCGTGCGTCTGCCGAAGACGGATTTCCCGATGCGGGGCGATCTTCCCAAACGGGAACCGGCTTGGGTGCGGAAATGGTTGAAAGATAAGACGTACGGAAAGCTTCTCGAGGCGCGAGCCCAAGCGGCCGAGTTTCATCTTCATGACGGGCCGCCTTTCGCCAACGGGGATGCTCACGTGGGCCATGCCCTGAATATGGTTTTGAAGGACATTGTGCTGAAAAGCCGCTCGATGATGGGCAAGAAGGCGCCCTTTGTGCCTGGGTGGGACTGTCACGGTTTGCCCATCGAGCACAAGGTGGTTACGGAGGAAAAGCTCGTGGGGGCGGAACCGGCGGTGATTCGGAAAAAATGTGAGGAGGTGGCGAATCATTTCATCCAGCGCCAGAAGGAGCAGTTCCAGCGGCTGGGGGTGTTAGGCGATTGGGACCGGCCCTATCTGACCATGAACCCGGGCTACGAGGCGGCAGAATTGCGGATTCTGGCGGATCTGGTCGAGAAAGGCATGGTTTACGAGGGACTCCGTCCGGTCCATTGGAGCACCGGCTGCCGGACGGCCTTGGCCGAGGCGGAGGTGGAGTATGCGGATCGCGAGGATGAATCCGTGTATGTCCAGATGGAGCTAAAGGATGCCAAGGATGAGGATTTGTTGATCTGGACGACCACTCCTTGGACCCTTCCGGCCAATCTCGCCGTGGCGGTTCATCCCGGCATGAGCTATGTGCTGACCGATTCCGGCAGCGGCCGAAAGGTATGGATGGCCAAAAGTCGGTTGGAAGCAGTCGCCAAGGCCGCGGGGCGGGAACTGAAGGTTTTGCGGGAAACCAAAGGAACGGAACTGGAAAAGAAAGTCTATCGCCATCCTTTGGTTCCAAGGGAGGGATTGATACGGGCAGCGGAGTTTGTGACGGCGGAGTCTGGAACGGGCATGGTGCATATCGCCCCTGGGCACGGACACGAGGACTACGTGCTGGGTCGGCAACATGGGTTGGAACCTTTCTCCCCGGTCAACGAGGCCGGCAAGCTGACGCCGGAGTGCGGGATCCGGGAGATCGAGGGACAGAACGTGTTTGCCGCCAACCCCTTGGTGGCGGATTTGCTGGAGAGGGCAGGCAGGCTCTGGGCCCGGGAGAAAATCCGTCATAGCTATCCCCACTGTCCGCGCTCCAAGACTCCGATCGTGTTCCGGTCGGTTCGGCAGTGGTTTATCCGGATGGATCAACTGCGGGACAAGGCCTTGCAGGCCGTGGCCGAGGTGAAGTGGGTGCCGAACTGGGGTGAAAGTCGCATCCGGGGAGCCTTGGGTGCGCGGCCGGACTGGTGCATCTCCCGTCAGAGATCCTGGGGGTTGCCGATTCCGGCTTTTTACAAACCGGACGGAACTTCGGTTCTCGATCCCAAGTTGATCCGCAAGGTCGCGGATCGGGCAGAAAAAGAAGGGGCGGGATTCTGGTTCGGCGATTCCGATGAACAACTGGCCAGCCATTGTGGGGTGCCAGCCGAATGGAAGCGGGGCCGGGAGACGATGGATGTCTGGCTGGATTCCGGCTCCAGTTGGTCGGCGGTGGCCGGAGATGGCCGGGTCAAATTTCCCGCGGACCTGTATCTCGAGGGAAGCGACCAGCACCGAGGATGGTTTCAAAGCAGCTTGTTGCTGTCCGTGGCCCTGACCGGGAAACCACCCTTTCGAACGGTCCTGACGAACGGGTTTGTGGTGGATCTGGACGGCAAGAAGCTGTCCAAATCTCGCGGCAAGCCGCCGGGTCTGATGGAGTTAGTGGACAAACACGGCGCGGATGTTGTGCGACTTTGGGTGGCCAGCGCGGACGCCAAGGAAGATGTCCCGTTCTCCCTGGAGATTTTTGGCCGGATCGGGGACAGCTACCGCCTGATCCGGAACTCCTTCCGGATTCTTTTGGGGAACCTTGCGGATTTCGATCCCGGGAAGCATGCCATCCCGATCGACAAAAGGACTGCCTTGGATCGTTATATTCTGGCCAAGCTGGCAGAATTATCCCGAAGCACCCGGGAGGCGTACGAGGCTTACAACTTTCCGGCGGTGTACCACGCCTTGAACCGTTTTCTTTCCGTGGAGCTGAGCGCTTTTTACATCGATGCCTGCAAGGACCGGATTTACTGCGATGCGGAGAACCACCCGGCGCGCCGTTCCGCCCAAACGACCATGCACGAAATTCTGGATACGCTGGTCCGCCTTGCCGCCCCGGTGATTGCCTTCACCTCCGAGGAGGCCTGGGAACACTTGACGCACAAGTCCAAGGGTTCCATCCATCTGCAAACCTTCCGTGAGCTTCCGGTTCTCCGAGGTTGGAACGCGGAAGAGGAGTCACGATGGGAAAAGATTCTCTCGGTTCGAACAAAAGTGAATGAGGCCCTTGAGAAGGAGAGGCAGGCGAAGAAAATTGGCAAAAGCCTCGAGGCGGAAGTTGTCGTTGAGGGTGGAGGATTGCTGCCGGAGGACGAGGGCCTGATCCAAGAGATCTGTCTGGTGAGTCACCTGAAAATCCGGCCCGGCCACGGAGAGGCTTCGGTCAAAGTGGCGCCGGCGCGCGGGAAAAAGTGTGCCCGCTGCTGGAAACATGAAGAATCGGTCGGACGGGATGCCGCCCATACGGAGTTGTGTGATCGATGTGCGGGTGTGGTGAAGGAGATCCTTTGAGTTCAGGCCGTTACGCTGGCGGATGGTTCTGGCCCGCGGTTTTGGGGATTCTGATTTGTGACCAGGCGCTGAAAGTCTGGGCCGAGCAGGTTCTGCAGCTGGGAACCAGCCTTGCGGTCGTGCCGGGACTCTTCTCTCTGACCCGGGTGCACAACACCGGCGTGGCGTTCGGGATGGCGCAGGGCAACAACCTGCTGACCGGGATGCTGGCCGCAGGGATTTTGGTTTTTGCGGCTTGGTTGGCCAGGGCATGGGATTGGGAGAGGCGCTTTGTCCAGGTGGTGGCGGCCATGGTGGCAGGCGGAGCGTTGGGAAACCTGATCGACCGGGTGCGGTTGGGTTACGTGCTGGATTTTTTTGATTTTCATTTTCGCGGTTGGAGCTGGCCGGCGTTCAATATCGCCGACGCCTGTATCAGCGCGGGGGTGGGGTTATTGGTCCTCAGCTGGCTGGCAGGGAAATCCCCGGAGAAGCGCCTCGATAAGGATTAAGATTTAGGAATCTCGTGCCGCTGACGGGGGGTAGGCCCAATCAGCTGTTCTTGATCCGGGGGTCGCCGTCGGGGGAATCGAGATGATGCTTCTGGACCTTACGGACGTGGTGCATGGCAAGCGCGCCGCCGAGGGCGAATAACACCATGATCGGGTACCAAGCGCCCCATCCGAACTTTTTGATCAGGAGTCCGCTGGTGAAGAGGCAGACGGCGGATCCGTAATACTGAAACGAGTCGATCACCCCGGCGGCAAAGCCGGCCATTTTTTTGCCTCCGATATCCATGGGGGCGGCGGCGCCCACCACGGAGTGGGTGGAATTCACGGTGAAAGAGACCAGGATCAGAAAGAAACCCCCCAACGTCACCCCCAGCAGGCCGGGCTTGATGAGCCCGGAAAACATCATCAGCGCGGCGAGGGCGATCACCGCAGCCTCCAGGAGGTAAAGAAACCGTGCCACGGGGGAGCGGTGGCCACCAAAGAAGCGGTCGGAGACCCAGCCCGAGAGGACCGAGCCTAGAATCGCCATCGTGGTCATCAGGTTGAGGATGATGAGCACAGAAAGTGGTTTGGCCTTCATGTCGATCCCCAGTTGCTGGGTGAAAAAGAGCACGGAGAGCTGGTCGGAGCTATGCCGGACGGCCCCGGTGCAGGCATAGGCCGCCGCATAGAACCAGACCAGCGGATGGGTGAAAATCGTGGTGAAGCTTTCCTTCAGGGAAACCCGCGTGCCGGCCGTGTCATCCAACTCATCGTGGATGACCTTGGGAAATCCGACCTGGCCGGGTTCCTCCTTGGCGGTGAGGGCCATGAAGATCGCCGCCGCCGCCGTCACAAACGGGGGAATGATGAACAGGACCCGCCAGGAGCCCGGTTCGACGACCCAGGTCCCGACAAACCAAAGGCCCACGGTGAATCCGGCGAGGAGAAAAGGGGCCAGGGTATTGATGGCGTATTGGCCGAGCTGGATCATGATGCCGAAAATTCCGGAAAACGTGCCCCGTTCCTGCCGGGCAAACCAGGCGGCGTTGATCTTGATCATGCCGGGAGCGCCGCAGGACTGGAACCAACCGTTGAGAATGGCGATCAGGCCAAAGGTGGTGAGAGTGCCGACGAAGGAGGAGAAGCCGAAGATGAGGTTGCACACAATCGTTCCGACCGCTCCAACCAGCATGGAAGTTTTTCCGCCGATCCGGTCGGCGAGCAGTCCGTTGATCAGTTGACCGGTGCCGTAGGCGAGGGACCAGACGACCCAGATCTGGGTGATGGCCGCCACGTCGAAATGGAATTCCTCGACCATGCCCGGGGTGGCAAAGCGGAAGTTGTACCGGGCCATGTAGTAGGAGGCATAGAGAACCCCCAAGGCGCCCCAGTTGAGCCCGCGGCGGGCGCGAAATCCGGGGGGATACGACGGCCGCGCCGTCTTCGAGGAAGCCATCCCGCAACCTAGCGAGAACGGAGGGGGCAGGGGAAGGAAAGAGGATGGGGCAGGGGGATATCCTCTGGCAGCATGGGTCGATGCATCTGGGGAACTACCGGCACCTGATCTGGGACTGGAACGGTACCCTGCTGGATGATGCCTGGTTGTGCCGGGACATCATGAATGGCCAGCTGGGGCGTCGCGGCTTGCCGGAGCTGAGCGCCGAGCGTTATGAAACGGTTTTTGATTTTCCTGTGGAGAAATATTACCGGGCCGTCGGATTCGACTGGAGCCGGGAAAGTTTTCAGGAGGCCGGAACCGAATTCATTCTGGAGTACGAAAAACGAAAAAAAGAATGTTCCCTCCAGCCGGGCGCCAGAGAATTGCTCGCCCATATTACCGCCAAGGGATGGTCTCAGGCTGTCCTGTCCGCCTATTCCCACGGGACGCTGGAGGAGTTTCTGGGCCATTTTGAGATCCGGCATCATTTCCGCACGGTGACTGGAAATCGGGATCATTATGCCGCCGGCAAGGTGGAGCAGGGGTTGAGGATGCTGGAGGATCTCCATGTGGCTCCCCGGGAGACGCTGCTGATCGGGGACACCACCCATGATGCCGAGGTGGCGAAAGCCATGGGGATTGACTGTGTCCTCGTGCCCTGCGGCCACAACAGCGTGGCGCGACTCCAGGCTTGTGGGGCTCCGATTCGGAAAAATCTGAACGAGCTGCGTTTGGAATAGAAATTGCCCGTCGGGAAAGGCTAGGGTGGGAATCTCATGAAAGTGGCTCTTCTGGACTACGGCCGCGGAAATCTCCGCAGTGTGGAGCGGGCCTTGGCCGTGGCTGGAGCCCAAGTGACCTGCACGGAAAAAGCCTCGGATCTTTCCTCGGTGGAATGCCTGGTTGTGCCCGGGCAGGGCTCTTTCGGGGACGCCATCCAGGGCCTCAAGGAGCGGGGGCTTTGGGAGCCACTCCAAGGGTGGATTCGGCAAGGAAAGCCGTACTTGGGGATTTGTCTCGGGTTTCAAATTCTTTGGGAGGGGAGCGAGGAGGCGCCGGGCGTGGATGGGTTGAAGGTCATCCCCGGCATGGTGAGGAAATTCAGCGCCCCGAAACTCAAGGTTCCGCTGATCGGTTGGTGTGAGGTGAAGCCGACGGCGCGCGCGGCGGAGTTACTTGCCGGCGGAGACCGGTATTTCTACCACGTCCATTCCTACCGTCCGGAACGTGCCCCGGCCGATTGGCTGGCCTGTGAGACCGAGTACGGCGGTTGGTTTCCCAGCGGGGTGTGGAAAGGAAAAGTGGCGGCTTTCCAGTTTCACCCGGAAAAGAGCCAGGACAGCGGAATCGATTTGTTGCGAAAAGTCCTGGCGAAAATCGCCTAGGATTTTGGACGGCCCAGTTTGGCCTTCATCGTGACCGGCTCTTTCGGGTTGTCCCGGGCGTCACGGGGCTTGGCAACGATCTTGTCGGCCACCTCCATGCCCTCGATCACTTCACCGAAGACGGTGTACTGGCCGTCCAGAAACGCGGTGTCGACCACGCAAATGTAGAATTGGGAGCCGCTGGACTCCCGCTTGGGGTTGACCTGATCCCCCTGGCGCGCGGCCGCGAGAGAGCCCCGTTTGTGTTTTTTGCCGATTTCGGCCGGGATGGTGTAGCCGGGGCCACCGGTGCCATGCTCCGCGCGCTTGGCCTGGTCCTTGCTGAGGGGATCGCCGCCTTGAATCATGAAGCCGGGGATCACGCGGTGGAAGGTGGTGCCGTCGTAAAAGCCCTCCTTCACCAGCTTTTTGAAATTCTCGGCATGCTTGGGGGCGGCCACAGAATCCAACTTGATCACCATCACACCGTCAGGGGTCGTGAGGGTGACGATATCTTCTTCCACGAGGGTCGGCTTGTCTTTCATGTCGGCGGTGTCCTTGGGTTGGTTGGTTTGTTTTTCCTCCGCGGAGGCGGTGAAAAG